>Ga0081529_108105_pt1 | contig 150485 bp, 159 predicted proteins | sample EchGeymetagenome_FD_71012 | JGI IMG/M metagenome (GOLD analysis project Ga0081529, IMG submission 71012) | Ferrous microbial mat and aquatic microbial communities from Echinus Geyser, Yellowstone National Park, USA - transect B T=78-80 C v2... ...
CAAGGATTAGGTAAATTAACAAATGCCTATCTGTGGAGATCTATTGACTTGCCACAATCCTCATTAATTCGTGGCAGCGGAATAACGTTCTGAAGCGAAGATAATTTATCTTGACAAGTGATGACACTATGGAGAATTTGCTGATATCAATTACTTGAAAGGAAATATGGCGTGCATTATGTTCCTCAATCTAGAACAGCTCATCTGCCCAGCCGCTATGGGCTCTCTACCATATCCATATACCAGTTGAGAGCCTATGAGGCCTAACCCTATCCTTTCCTCTGGAGATCCACCCAAAGGCATGACGGCCACTTTTCCATATTCCAAAAGTCTGGTGAGGACCCTGAGATAGCCTTCTTTCGCCACAACTGCTACCTTAAAAACTTCAGCCCTTGGAAAGAGTCTTATATACTCAGCTACTTCCTCAACACGAGGAACCCTGTCCAAATAATGGACTGAGACAACTTCCCCCTCTGTGGGAATTCCATACCTCATGGCGAACTTAGCCTCCACGTCATACATTAATCCCTGTTCTCGAAGGGTTGAAAGTAGTTTAACCTTGAGCTCAGGGCTAAACCCATGAACTCCACCCTCCTCTGTGTCCCTGAGCGTGACAAGAAGCCTCTCCTTATTTTTCTTTAATTCTTCAAAGGGTAGAGGTACGATATCATCCGCAAAATCCAGTCTAAGTTCTATGAGATCACCCTCGAATGAGGCTATATCTAGAAGGTCCTCGGCGGACCTAATCGGAATCGAACACACTATTTTAGGTCTCAAGAATTTCCAACCTCGTGCCAAGGAATCGAAGATCCTCCCAGAATTTAGGATTACTTTTCCTTACGCACTCCGCCTGTTCTATCAAAGCGCCTACCGTGGAACCTATGGCCCCTGCCATCATTGCTATTCTATGATCGTTGGGACATTTTACGTGTCCATAATGTGGTAATGGACTGCCCCTTATTAATATCTCCTCCGAACCCTCCGTTACCTCGATACCAAACCTCCTTAACGCCTCTGAGATCGTGCTAACTCTGTCACTCTCCTTCAACCTTAACCTCTCCACTCCCCTCAAACGAGTTTCTCCATTGGCCATGGCCGAGAGTACCGCAACACTTGGTGCTAGGTCAGGAGCTTGATTAACATCAACATCTATTCCCCTTAATGACCCTGGTTCCACCCTCCATTTCCCTTCATCATAAAAACTTACAGCACCCATTTCCGCAAATAGTTTCACTATGGAATGATCACCGAAATAGTCAGGGGGGTCAGGTAGACCTGAGATCTCAACCTCTCCCCCCGAAAGGATACCTGCTCCAGCATAAAAGGAAGAGAACAAATAGTCGCCAGGTACGGGACCTGTAAAATCTAAGGTGGGCCCCCCATCAATTTTAACTACTCCTTCTCCGATTCTAACCTTTGCTCCCAACTGGTTCAACAGATCTGCCGTTAATCTAATGTAGCTCATTGAGCCCAGATCTGTGGGAAATGAGATTGTACCTCCTCCCCTGAGCATGAAGGCGTAAATGAAGCCTGAGATGTATTGGCTACTCTTTAGTCCCTTTAGTTCCACTTCATCAGCGTCTATCCTTCCTTCTAGAGTTAAAGGTAGTTTATAGGAGGAAACCCTCATCCCAAGACTCTCTAGCTGTGGAAGGAGATCATTAAGAGGCCTCCTTCGAAGCGTCTCGTCTCCATCAATAGTCAATCTTCCCCCTAAAATGGAAAAAATGGGAATCAGGAACCTCAGAGAGGTCCCAGAACCGCCTAGGTTTAGATAATCAAGTCGTAATTTGGGCTTGACGGGTGGCTTAAGGTGCGTCCCTTCCCTGGAGACTCCCAGAGCCTCCACCACCCTAAGAGAGGTATCCACGTCGTCTGAGCTCTGCAGATCTTGAAGGTTGACGTAGGTGAAAATGGATGAGAAAATCAAACGTAAGGCAATTGGTTTAGAGGGTGGAGCCCTTATTGTACCAGATACCTTTGACCTGTTCAACTTAACCATCAATGGGGACCGCCTCTGTCCTCAACACTCTTCCTAAAGATGAAAGATAATCCATGAGGGGACCCTCCTCGCCTTCCTTGCAGGCAGCGAACAGAGAGGGACCATTACCGCTGATTCCTGCGGCCAATGCCCCTTTCCTCAATGATTCCTCTATTGGAGTTGTGTCGTAACCGAGTATCTCAGCCACCGCCACACCATTCAATCTCATGGCCTCCAACACTTTCCCCTGCAGCGCCAATTCGAATAATCTCCTAAAGAGACTTGGATATGCTCTGAGCGCCTTGGGATCAGTGGTTCTACCTCCGCGCGGTACAATAAGAAAAACAATCCCCCCAGGTGGCTCATAATGTTTTAATACCTCCATCCTTGCGTTATCAGTTACACTTATCCCTCCTCTATAGGACGCGAAAGCGTCATCATAAGCTCCAGTTAACGAGACCCCAGCCTCCCGGGAGAACTTGGCAGAGAGATAGGGGGGATGTAAAGGAAGATCAAACAGCCTTGATATGCCCTTTATGAGTGCCACGGTCACAGCACTACTACTTTTGAGTCCTCCGCCTTGGGGAATGGGCGAGTTTACCGTTACTCTGATAGGGGGTAGAGAATATTGTTCTCTAAGGCGTTCTATTACATAACCCAACAGTCCCTCTACCTTCCCCTCACCTACCTCAATGTTCACATTGACCTGAAGGTTTACAGCCATGGTTGATCCTAGCCATGCAGCTACAGCGTTAACTACTGAGATTCCTCCGAATGCCCTTTCCTGCACTGCTCTGTGTAGGTTTTCCACTTTTCCTCTACCTCACGCCCCTGATCGGACGTCAATTTGACCCTTGGTATTAGTGAAGCCCTTAGTGCATGATCTGCTAAAACTATAGCAACCATTGACTCAACAACCGAAACGCCCCTGACCGCCACGGCAGGATCGTGCCTACCTATTACTGAGACCGTGGTCTCCTCCATTGTATTTAGGTCTACTGTTCTCTGAGGTATTCGTATGGAGCTGGTGGGTTTGAAAGCCGCCCTGATCACGAGGTCTTCTCCATTGGATATTCCCCCTAGCATACCGCCTGCTATATTTTTCCTCCAACCCAACTTTCCATCCTTCAGAATTATCTCGTCGTTAGCCTCACTTCCCCTCATTTTAGCTAATTTGAAACCTAGACCATATTCAAATCCTACCACTGCTGGAATGGACATAACGGCCTTCCCCAGGTCTGCCTTCAATTTATCGAAAACGGGCTCTCCAAGCCCTGGTGGGACGTTTTTGGAAACAACCTCTGCAATTCCACCATAACTATCTCCATCACTCATGGCCTTCCTTATTAACTCCTCATAGGAACTCTCTAAACTCGTGGAGGCTGCCCTAACTGGACTGTATTTAGAGCACAGGATCTCCTCAAATGAGTAATCCCTATCTGCCTCAACGGTTCCAAGCGACTTCAGATGGGCAGCGACCATGACTCCAACTAGCATAAGTAATTTCTTGGCGATGGCGCTGGCGGCAACCCTCCCTACAGTCTCTCTTGCGCTGGCTCTCCCTCCGCCTCTATAATCCCAGTTCTCAAAGCCATACTTAATAATATAGGTCAGGTCGGCGTGACCTGGCCTCGGCTTATGCCTTATCTCAGAGTAAAGCGATGATATGACGTCCGAATTCTTCACCAGGATGGTAATTGGGGCCCCTGTTGTTTTGCCCTCAAAGAGGCCAGAGACTATCATGGGGATGTCCTCCTCCCTCCTGCCTGAGACGAAAGGCCTTCCAGGCCGTCTAAACGACAGCTCGAACTTAATGTCGTCTTCGCTAAGAGGTAGTCCGGCTGGAACCCCGTCTATTACCACACCTACCATTGGGCCATGACTCTCACCGAAGGTAGTGAGCCTAAATGACTCACCGAATGAATTGGCCGTCATATAAGAACATCCTCACCTCCTCTGGACTTAGGGATTTGCCAAACCATATCTTTTGAGCTTCCAATGCCTGATTAATAAGGATGGAAAGTCCGTCAATTACTTTCATCCCTCGTGATATGGCCGTTCTAAGAAAGGGGGTCAAAAGCGGAGAGTAGACGAACTCTACTGCGAGTTTACCTCTTACACATTCGGGTGGCACTAAATCAGGTTTGGGTGTGGCATTAACAACAACCTTAACCTGATGATCTCCACAACTGGCAATGAAAGAAGCATCAATTCCCAAAGAAGATAATCTCTTAGAGAGTTCCATGGCCCTCCGTGGTGTCCGATCCATTAACATGACTTTACATCCCAATTTACCAAGGCTCAGTGTTGCTGCCGCAGCAGCGCCTCCAGCACCAAATACAAGACAGCCTGAATCATGGAGGTCCAGCTCAAGCCCATTGAAGATCTTAATCAATGCCCTATAGTCAGTATTATATCCCCTTCCATTAACTACCGTATTTACAGCACCTAGTTCCCTACATTCGTCCTCGCACTGAATTAACTCAGCCACCCTCTCCTTATAGGGTATTGTCACGTTAAAGCCGTAGGCCACCTTGGTAAGACCGTTAATTACGGTTTCCAAATCGTCAGGCTTGATGTCGAAAACTAAATAGACGGCGTCAATGCCCAGCTTAGAAAAGGAGTAATTATGAATGGCCGGAGATAGGGTGTAGCTAATATTATTCCCTATTAACCCTAAGAGCTTAGTTCTTACTCCAAACACTGTACAACAAGCCCCTGAAGCGTTTCTAGAGGGACCTTGAACTTCGTCCATTCTCCAATTCTAACTGGGACGGGCATCAGGATTTCCCCTCCCACACGTTTCTTATCTCCAACGAGAGCATTGAGAGCAATATGCCTATCCACCTTGACCTTCAGTTGGTCCACTGAAATTGGGAGACCATATAATTGGAGGAGCCATAACACGTCCTCTACGACTCCCTCCTCTACAGCTCCTAACTCTTCTGCTACCTTGGATTCGCAAACCATTCCTACGGAAACTGCCTTGCCGTGAGGTATGGAGAAGTTAGACCCCGCCTCAAGGGCGTGGCCTACGGTATGACCGTAGTTAAGTACAATTCTTATCCCTTTATTATCTAACTCATCTTCCCCAACTATCTTCATCTTGTTTTCTGTGGACCTATATACTATCTCCTCCACTTTGGCTAAATCCCTAGACTTCAAAGATTCAAAGTTGGAGGACATATAATCGTATAGGTCCTTATCCAGTGTTATACCGTACTTTATTACTTCTGCCAGTCCGGTAATGTACTCATCCTGAGGTAGTGTGGACAGGAAATTCAACTCATCGATTATCAAACCTGGTTGGTAGAAAGTTCCCAACAAATTCTTTACTCCTTCGAAGTTGATGGCGTTTTTACCTCCCATGCCAGCATCTACCATACCCAGTATAGTAGTTGGGACATTTACAAGGCCCACTCCCCTCATGTAAATAGAGGCGGCGAAGCCGGCCACGTCCATAACCGTACCTCCTCCTACCGCCACAACAAAATCGGATCTTCCTAATCCTGCTGACTTCATAATCCTTATTATTTCTAGCACATTCTCTAGATTCTTAGCACCCTCCCCATCGTCCACAACATATTCCGCGTCAAAGTCAAAAGGCATCTCTACTCGTTTAGACCTTATTAATATCTTCCTTCCTTTTAGCTGGTCAACGAGCGCAGAAGATTTCACTCCAATAACTATCTTGATTTCCCTTTGGCCTATCTTGTATGCGATCTCTCTCAAATTGACCTCCCTATTGCCTTGGCTAACTCTGCTAATCTTTCCATGAGGAGTCTGAAGGAGTTAAGATCTAACTGTTGTTCGGAATCGCTCTTTGCCCTCTCTGGATCTGGATGGACTTCCACCAACAGTAGGTCTGATCCCGCTGCCACTGAAGCAAGGGCTAAAGGAAGAACTAGATCCCTCTTCCCAGCGGGATGGCTTGGATCGGCTCCCACAGGAAGGTGGGTATTTAATTTAGCGGCTATCATTCCCCCCAAATCTAAGGTAAACCTTGTTGCCCTTTCGAAGGTTCTTATTCCCCTCTCGCATAGCACAACATTTCCATTCCCTTCTGAAAGGAGGTATTCAGAGGCCAATAACCACTCTTCAACGCTATTTCCCATCCCCCTTTTGAGGAGAACTGGAATTCCAGTCCTTCCTACTTCTCTCAATAATTGAAAGTTCTGTGCGTTTCTAGCCCCAACCTGAAGCATGTCTACTCTACCCTTGAAAGCTGGAATGTCCCTAGGGTCTACGACTTCCGATACTACGGGCATCCCTGCATCTTCTCCGGCCCTTCGCAGGAGCTTAAGGCCGTCCTCTCCCATTCCTTGAAATGAGTAAGGACTGGTCCTGGGTTTATATGCGCCACCTCTCAGCAACATTGCCCCCGCCCTTTTTACTGCCTTAGCAGTCTCCACCACCTGCTCTAAGCTCTCCACCGCGCATGGTCCTGCTGCAACCACAACGCGTGAACCTCCGATCTCTACTCCTCCCACATTAACTACGGTCTTCTCTTTCCATTCATTACTTGCCAATGGATAAGGTCTGGCGACCTTTACCTTGGAGATGACAGAACTGTCATTTAACTGGATCGCATGTTCATCGGGCCAGGCCAGAAAGATGGTTTGACCGTAAAGTTCCAATCGCTTCCAAGAGGCGGAACTAGCCTTCAATTTTTCCTTCAGGTTGCTAGAATCCGACCCTTGTTTAAGGATGAAAAGGATCATAGAGCTCCCTCTATCTTGGAGGAGATCGTACCAAGCTCCCTTAGGGTTATTTCTCTTACTTTGGAGGCATGAGGATTAGAAAGTTGAACTTCCATAATAACATTCTTCAAACTTCTTACTCTTCTTCTTATTCTGTTGAGCTCCCTAAAGGTAACTGTGCTAAACTTCTGTGGATCTACCTGCATCTCCCTGGACGCAACTTCCACAGCCTGATCAAAACCCAGGATAAGGAAGTGAGTGAGGACTTGAACTACGGCCATGGCTCTCTCATGTTCGTCGACAGAACTTAACACTGGAGTGAGCCCAGAATGGAGCCAGAAGCCACACACGTCGTTCAGCACATTGGATTCAATGTTCTCTCCAGGAATTATTACGATTCTCTCTCCAACCGGATAAATGTGAGGACCAAACAGGGGATGAGTACTTACATAATTAAATTGAATTTCTTTGGAAAGTTTGTTTAACTTGGAGAAAGCGGTTGTTTTGGAAGAGAAAATATCCATAACTACCTTCCCATTACTCATCCTAAGGATGCCATCTATAATCTCCGACTGCAGTGCTGCAGGGGGAACTGCAAGGAGTAAGTACTCTCCCCAATTAACTGCTTCCCTCCAATTCATTGTCACTATGTTGAACTCTGAGGCGAATGCGTCAGCCTTTTTCATGTCCTCCCCTGTTACCGTAACAGCATGACCCGCCATGATCATGAGTGATGAGAGAGATCTAGCCATTCCCCCATATCCTACAATCACAACCCTTCTTTTCTGAGATGCAGTGGAAACCTGGATAGCTCTTGAAAAAGACATAAGCTCTTCAAAAAGAATTTGAAGGAATTGTTCAGGAACCGGATGGGACTTGGAGAGGCTTAACCATCTCTCCCATACCTTGAGTTCTCTACTTTCGTCCCTAATGCCAGTACCTAGCTTAGACTTCAATTTTCCCATCTCCTTAGATAGTGCGAATCTCCTACTGAGGAGCGAAATCAGTTGCTCATCTACTCTATCTATCTCCTGCCTAACTCTCTCCATTTCCTCCGTATCAACCCACCACTTCCAATACGGATTTCACAATGGATTCAGCGTTGATACCGAAGTGATCCAGCAGCTCACGTTGACTTCTGGCGGATCTACCGAAGGTGGTCGCTCCCACCATTCGCATGGGAACCGGATATCTTTTAACAACACTCTCCGCCACAGCAGATCCTAACCCGCCAATAATACTATGCTCCTCAACAGTAACCATCCTCCCAGTCTTCCTAGCATAATACTCCAATAGACTCTCATCCAGGGGCTTAATGGTGGAGAGGTTAATTACTGCCGCACTGATCCCCATTCTACTTAATTGCTCCGCCGCTTGAATAGCATCCCATAATACCACTCCTGCACCCACGACTGCAACGTCATCTCCTTCCCTTAGGACGCTTGCCTTACCTAATTTGAACTCATAATCAAATCCCTGAGTGACCGGGGGAGAGTAATCTCTTCCCACTCTGACGTAAACTGGCCCCTTATGAGATATTACCTCTGGCATAGCCTTTACTACCTCAATGGGATCAGCGGGGACAACTACGGTGAAGTTGTTCAATACCCTCATCAAGGCTATATCCTCGAGAGATTGATGGCTGGACCCGTCGCCGCTATCGCTGTAGCCAGAGTGGGTTGCTATGAACTTGACCCCTAGATTCATTCTAGCTACCGTATTCCTTATCTGTTCCCACGCCCTCATGAGAAACATAGAGAAATTCACCACAACTGGCTTTTTCCCTACCGATGCCAGCCCCGCAGCGAAGTCAACTAAGTGTTGTTCCGCTATTCCCACATTAAAGTATCTGTCTGGAAACTTTTCCCTAAAGTAGGAAGCTCTGCTCGAGTCGCCAACGTCCGCTGTTAGCACTAATAGGTCTGGGTCGAGCTCACCTAATCTGACGAGCTCTTTACCCATCGCTTCACGCATTGAGGAGAAACTTCCTTGCATCATCTGGGGACGACCTTTGATACTTGGTGTTTTCTATGGGCTTGAATCCCTTCCCCCTTAAAGTGGAGGCAAATATGACCACAGGAGCAGCGGCCTTCTGGGCCTCTTCTATGGCCGAAAGGATGCTCATGAAATCGTGGCCATCGCACGTAAGAGTTGTCCAGCCCGCCTCTCTCCAGACTGTCTGAAGGAATGATTTGGGCTTTATGCTGTTAACGTCTCCATCCAGTTGGTAACCGTTGAGCTCCACGAAGACCACTATGTTGTCAAGTTCCTTCACTACCTTTTGGGTGAATCCTTCCCATACCTGTCCTTCATCCTGTTCCCCATCTCCCATTATTACGAATACTTTTCCTTTCCTTCCAGACATTTTCATCCCCTTAGCTACTCCCAAACCGAAGCTTAGACCCTGACCTAAGCTTCCTGTGGACATATCCACGCTCGGAATGAATATCTCTGGATGTCCTTGTAGAATACCCTCTAACGATTGTATCTTCCACAACTCATCCTCTCTTATGATGCCCTTCTCCGATAACACTGCGTAGAGCGCTGGAGCAGCATGACCCTTGCTTAGTATCAACCAATTTCTATCCTGGGGAGAGTGGTCGGCAGCTTGATACTTGAATATGAGGGTAGTCAAAATCTCTATGCTGCTAAGGGAAGAGCCGACATGGATGCTCTGGTCATAAAAGAGCATCCTTATCACATTCTTTCTAGCCCTTTCTGCTACTTCCCTTAGCATGTTTAATTCTTCTAAGGATATTGGCTGGGCATCAGCCCTTCCCATTGGCTCAACACAACACCCCACTACCTCCCTTCAAGCTTACCTAATTAACTTTTCTCAGATCGCGTTCCGAAGACCAGAAGTAACTACTCCTATTTCCTGTTGAACGCTTGCCGAAGATATGTACTTTCACATAATCTAGCGGAGGCTAGGGAAGGTAAGACCGCTTCAAATATACTAAATCTTCTCTTCCCCACTATTAATTTCCACGCATAATATTAACAGGGACTGGGAAGGGTTAGAAGAAGGAAGCTTAAAGGAGTTGAAAGCAGTTGATACGATATCACTTTGATTTTCTGCAGATGCCTAATTTATTTTTAGGGACACTAAGAATTAGGTCGTGGAGAGATACAGCAGACAAATTATCACTCTAGGACTAGATCTGCAGGAGAGGCTTCAGAAGACCACTGTTCTGATTGCGGGATGTGGGGCTACGGGTTCCAGAGTTGCCGAGTTGTTGGCTAGAATGGGGGTGGGTAAAATGTTAGTGATAGATCCTGACATCGTTGAGCTCAGTAACTTACATAGGACAGCGCTATTCAGAGAGTCTGACGTGGGTTTTCCTAAGGCCCAGATATGTGCGTCGAGAATAGAAGAATTGAATCACGACGTGAAGGTGGAGCCTATAATAGATCTAATAGAGCCTGAGAACGTCCTCTCTATTGTAAATCAGGTAGATTTCGTGTTTGATGGACTTGACTCCATTCATTCGAGGCTTGTACTTAACGACGCGGTAGTCCTTCTGGGGAAGGTAATGGTTTTTGGAGGAATTGAAGGGGAATATGGTACAGTTGCCTTGGTAAAGGCAGGAGAGACTCCATGTATTTCCTGCTTCCTAGAAGGAGAAGAGAGCGCAGGGGCGTGTGAGATTGTAGGGACTACGGGTCCTCTGGTGGATATTGTAGCATCCCTTGAAGTCCAACTTTTCCTTAACTATATGAGAGGAAATTCAGCAGAGGGACTAATCTACATAGATGGAAGGACCTTGGAGTTGCGAAGAGTTCAACTAGAGAGAAATACCGAATGCCAGGCATGTTCCTTGGGATTATTTGTATACCTGAGGGGCCAGGTTCAAGACTCAAGTTGTCGAATAGTAAGAACAAAAGAACCCCAGAATATGAGTCCCGAAATGGAGAAACCGGGAGTCAAGGTATTCTCCACATTAAATGGTCAAACGATCTGCTACGAAGGGGGAAAGTGTTTCAACAAACTTCAAATACAGTAGGCTCATAGGACACATGGTGGATAAGAGACTTCTGGTGTCGGCCCTACTGATACCATTATTTATACTGATCTATTCTATAGTGACTAAACTAAATATAATATCAGTTATAGAGTCAATTAGGCCAATGGTTATCCTTTCCTTCGTGGCAGCATATCTAACTCAGGTAACCACTTTGAGCATAAGGGACGTGATAATCACCAGAATGGTGGGTTCAGTCAAACTCAAGCTGACCACCACATTGAGGGCTAGGCTCGCCGGAAACGCGGTGGGATTGGTTATTCCAGGTTGGATAGGACCTGATCTCTCAAGAGCCCTTAGGTATAGTAAGGATGGGATGAGACTACAGGAGGCTCTCTCAGCGTCCCTATCGGAGGCATTTTATGACGTTATGGGAATGTGTGTAATGTTTGTGGCACTATTCTTCATACTGGCCCACGAAACCATCTATATCCCATTTCTCCTGATTTCGTTAGGTAACATAGCGGGATGGATTACGGCGTTCGTTTACTTTCAGGCAAACTCACAGCTCAATTGGCTCGAGGCAAAAGCCATACAACTGATGCCCTATAAAACCGTCATATCGAAGATATATGAGGCAGTGAAGGGCAACTTCACCAAGCCAATTGCCAAGGTCAAATACTTCCTCTCACTCCTGGCCCTAACCAGCCTAGGATGGACAATGAACGTGCTTCCCTTTTGGTACTATACAGACTCCCCCAGAATGGCTCTCTTCGCCGGCTTCCTGTACTTCGTCTCAGGACTTATACCTATTCCAGCCAGTGCCGTGGGAGTGCCTGAGGTTTCACTTAGTCTCCTTCTACCTGCTAGGGCCGTAGTGCAGATAGTAGTAATGGAAACAGTCAGCATAGCACTTGGATTACTGTTCCTACATGAAATCAATCTCAGCGAACTTAAAAAGATAGCCAAGGAGATCGAAAAGTAACTGATGGAAAGTTTCATTAGGTCAACTCAGGAGGAAGAGGCGAGGGCTGCCCTTACAGCCCTAAAAGGGAAGGAACTAGTCAGAATAATTCTTCCCTATGATCCAGATGCTATGCTCCTTGCCTTCACTCTAGCAGGAATTTACAAACGAATCTCGATATCGTGGAACGGAGGGGACGGAGACTTAATCTTGGGGTCGTCAAGTGAGCGAAGCATCTCTATACTTGGTGAATCGTATAATATTGGACACTCATCATTCAGCTCAATTGTCCCACTTAGTTTCAACCTGCTCCCAGTTCAGCTCTCTGGTATGCAAATATCATGGTTGTTGGAAAGAAGGGAGCCGACGCCGTGGGAATTTAACGTCCTCAAGGGTTCGGAAAGAGGAGGAGTGAGGCTCGAGAAGGGGCCTAGGTTACCTGCCTATCATATGCTTCCTCTTCAATATTCAATCTTAATGTCAATGGAGCCTTTCTTTTTAGGGATATCAGGGAATAAGGAGGCCTCAGCCACTTTGGTGAGGGAGATAGGTGGGGATGATACAACTTACCTTAAAGATCTTCAAGAGTCCCAACTTAGCACATTATTAGACAGACTATCTAAGGCCTCAATGGGAAGACCAGTTGTATCAACTAGGATATTCATAAATGACGTTGACCTACTAGAGCTTGCCATGGCCATTATCTATTTCTTTGACCTAGAGGGAACGGCGGTCTGCTATAAAGTGGCAAATTATGACAATTACCATAAAGAGCTACTGCAGAGGTATAGACGAAGTTTAAGCACGGGCTTTCAAGTTTCTTGGCACAAAGAAGATTCGAAATTGATAGTAAACACTAATCTGAGGTCTCCACTCCTCATGAAGGTGTCCATAGGAGATCTGGAGGTATCCTTTGTCGAACTGGAGCTTCCAGATGGGAAATACAGTAGCAGGTACTTCAATAAATTTCAAGGGGAGGGGTTGGTGAAACTGGGTTGATAGTTGAGATAGAGCTGGAAATAAATACAATTCACGGAGACGAAATGAGGCGAAGCTTAGAGGTGGACAATATAGATTTCCCTAAGGGACTCTCAATGGAGATGGACTATCAGGAAGGGAAACTAAAAATAAGATTGAAATGTGAGGGAGGACCTAAGATCTTACTCACATGTAGAAACACAGCAGACGAGATATTGGAACAAATTAAATCTCTCGAGGAGGTATTTGAGCGACTTCGATAGGAAAGTTTTAAAGTATTAAATCATGTGCGTCACCTATGCCGCTTAGACCAGGGAGATGTTATAGGAAGTTTTCAGGACCTGCCTACACCAGGAGGGAATACATTCCTGGATTTCCAATGCCTAAGATAACAAAGTTCACAAGTGGTTCACATAGCGGAGACTATGACTACGAAGTTAGGCTGGTCACAGTTCAAAAGGGACAGATAAGGCATAACGCTCTCGAGGCAATGAGAACAATCACTTTGAAGACCATGGCCTCAAGGATAGGTAACGAGACCGATTTCTATCTTTGGGTCCTCAAATACCCTCATCATATAATTAGGGAGAATAAAATGATGGCCTTCGCTGGAGCAGATAGATTACAAGACGGTATGAGACTATCATTTGGTAAGCCCATAGGCACTGCGGCCAGAATAGAGAAATTGGAGGAACCTATAATAATTCTCAAAGTTAAGAAACAGCACTTGGAAATAGCCAAAGAAGCCCTTAACATAGCATCCATGAAGATGCCCCTAAGGAGTAGAATAGATGTAATAAAAGTGAAATAATAGATGATAAGTAATGTATATTTTTGAGGAGGATAAGCTAAAGGATGAAATAAGAAATAGAGGAGTCAAGAAGGTTCTCTTGCAGTTTCCCGATGGGCTTAAGCCCATGTCCACTGAGGTGGTCTCTAGACTCTCAGAGGCCATGCCAAATGTTGAATTCGTAGTCTCAGGAGAGCCTAGCTTTGGTTCGTGTGATATTGCTGAAGACGAAGCCAAACTTCTGGGCGTTGACTTGATAGTTCACTTCGGTCATACACCTTACACCTGGTATTACCCAAAGTTCCCTACGCTATTTGTGGATGCCAAAAGCACCCTCACATTAACCAAGGAAGAGATAGATGACCTGAGAATAGCAATAAGAAAGAGAGAAGCCAAAATCGTCTCTCTCACGTCTACGGTACAGCACAGCGATTTAGTTAGATCTTTAAGGAGTGAGTTGGAAAATGAATTTGAGGTGAGAGTTAGTAAGCCGTCCAACCCCTTCATGTATGATGGGCAAGTATGGGGGTGCGACTATAAAGCGGCTACTTCTGTGGACGCAGACGTATATGTAAGCATATCCGGAGGAGAATTTCACTCTCTGGGTTTGGGATTAGCCACGGGAAAGCCCACAATAAAACTAGATCCCTACACTGGTAAAATAGCCGATGTAACACAGGAAGTATGGCGGGTCCTAAAGGTTAGGTACTCAAAGATCTACAAGGCTATTGAAGGTAGAACTTGGGGAATAATACAAGGACTCAAGGTTGGACAGAATAGACCATTGATGGTTAAGCAGCTCGAGCTATCTTTATCGAGAAAAGGGGTTAGGACCTTCGTCTTCACATCGAAATACCTCACACGGGATGTAATTAGGAACTTCGATAGAAGCTACATTGATGCTTATGTGGTGACCTCATGCCCAAGATTACCAACAGATGACCTATATGACTTCGAAAAGCCTATACTTACGCCAGGGGAGGCGAAGATGATAATAGTGGGCAAAATGGAACCTTATATATTCCCGTGGTGACACAATTGGATCAAGGAAACATAGTCTTACCTGGAACATATCTCTCTACAATAGAGGAATTCATGCCCGGAGACGGTACCTACGATAAGCAAGGCCTTGTTTACGCAGGAGTAGTTGGGAGAACATTCTATGACATGATTAACAGGAAGGTTAACGTAATAGGATTTAAGAAAAATTATATGCAGACCTTAAAGAAGGCCAAGTCTCTTATAGGAGTTATTACTTCAGTGGATGAGGATATGGCACAGGTCTATATTATTGCGGCAGACGAGACTAGATTCCTGAGGCCGTTCTCTGGGGTTCTACACTCCTCCCAGGTATCTCAGAAGAGGCTAGAACAAATAACGCTGGCCGTAAGGATTGGAGACATCATAAGAGCAAGACCATTATCTGCAGCGGTCCCATTACCATTAACGATCAAGGGTAAGGAGTTTGGGGTCCTCGTTGCCCACTGTTCCCAATGTGGAGGTATAATGAAAAAGATTGATGATGAGCACGTTAAATGTAGCAGATGTGGACAGGTAGAAAACAGGAAACTCTCCAATTTCACGATGGTGAAAAAGCATGGAAGTTGAAATCAGAAGAACAGGGGATAGTTACGCAGAGGTAGAGATAGAAGGAGAAGAGCACACGCTAGGTGCACTTCTAGTTGATCTGCTCCTAAAGGAACAACATGTTAAGATGGCCTCCTATTCACAACCACACCCGCTGGAGGAGAAAATAGTAATAAAAATCTTAACTGACGGTCAGATTGACCCTGCGGATGCGTTCAGGAAAGCGGTAGAACGCGGGTTGGAGTTGGTTAATAAATTCCAGAGGGATGTAGAGTCACTTTGAAACATGGAACAAGAACTGCAGTAATTTTGAAAATAGATCACTTTTTTCTATGTGTGTTCAGAGGGGAATTTCTGGAAGGGTTCTTCATAGGTGATTCGAAGGACCAGGTAGAACGGGCATTAATTTCCAGGGACTTTCACAAGGAAATTAGTTACTCAAATTTCTCTTTGGGAAAGCCGTATTCAGGGGAACTGGAGGTAAAGTGCCTAAAGTTAGGAACCATGCTGGAGGAAAAACTAAAAAACCACGAAAGAGGGAGTGATGGTTTATCGGTGACCTAGTATGAAGTTCTGCCCAAATTGTAGAAGTATGATGACGCCTAAAAAAATAAATGGAAAGACGGCATACAAATGTCAAAAGTGTGGCTACGAAGAGGAGGCCACTCAAAGCTTAACAATAGTAAGTAAGGTGAAACATAACGAAAAAGACAAGATGCTAGTAATAGATGAACAAGCGCCAGCAGGCAGTCAGAAAATGAAAGGTCTAATCTGCCCCTCATGCGGAGGAGATGAAGCCTTCTACTGGATGCTACAAACTAGGAGTGCGGATGAGCCAATAACAAGGTTCTACAAATGTACAAAATGTGGAAAAGTGTGGAGAGAGTACGAGTGACGAGCTAAGTTAACCCCCTAAAGAAGAAGGCTTTAATCTAGTTTCCTCACCTTGTCCAAATGCAACGAAATCCTAAAAAGCATCATGATGACATCTATGAGGTATGTGCTAGGTCCTACTCTAGCCCTATAGACAAAAGTCTTTTTTCCCTATTTTCTACAACTGCCTCACATGCCAATCCATACGTTGGCGAATGTCACCAATGTAAGTGTCGGCCCATATGTAACGGGGGGATATGTATCGGGGAATATCACAAATGCAACTTACATTCCCACCCCGACGCCGTTCAGTGGGGGTACAGCCGTTTATACTACTCCATGGTACGTGGCCGCTGAACCGCTCCTGATCCTCCCCTGATCCTCCTCGCCGGTTTGATCGTAATAGGGATCACCCTCTACTTCTCACCCTATAGGAGGACCCTAACTAAACTCCTAAGGTTAAGGAAGGGCTAAGAACCTTAAAAACTTGGCCGTCCAGTACGAGAGTGTCCCTCTCTCGTTGACTTTCATGCTCCCTCTTCCTCGTGATTCCTTCAAGTAGCTCCCTGTCTACTCATGCAGTAGTATTAGGCCGTCTAGGTTTCTTGATGACCTCTCCCCTCGCGAGGTCCTCGGCTTACCCTTAACTTCCATAAAATTGTATCGGGAGATCATAATTGACATTGATTAGGCAAATTAACATGTGCCTATCTGCCAAGCTCTGTTAACCTGCTACAATACTCATTAGTTCATGTCAATCACACAATGTTCTGAAGGGCGAGATAATTTATCCTGATAAGTGAGGAGACTATCGACACACTCAAAGCACATCTGAAGTCTTCTTAGATCCTCTCCTCACTAAGTCCTTATCATCGCTGATTAAAGGGACTCCATACTTCCTGCTTAGGAACAGGTATGATGCGTCGTAGTAAGTTATGTTCTCCTTCTCAGCGATTAGAAGCACGTTTTCGTTCAGACCAATACTTTCGATTTTCAAAAACTTCATAACGTTCTGGAAGTCGGTGACCAAATTAGTTCTTTTGACTTTCAATAGGAAATTCCCTATTTCGTAGTAGGCCAGATCTGCGGTCAGACATTCCTTGAAGAGATCTATGACGGCTTCTCCAGCCTTTTCAGTAAGGTTAATTATCGCGGAAGCGTCCAATATATATTTCACCTGTCATCCCTACCCTCCCTGATCAACCTGGCCACCTCCTCCTCTGACACCTTCAATTCCCCAACTATCCTTCTTGCGGACGCCCTAGCCTCTTCCTCTTCTCTCCTCGAGATCTCCTGTTCTAAAGCTCTCCTCAATACCTCCGACACGTTGATGTTATACCTCCTCGCCATTTCCCATATCTCCCTTCTGACTTTAGTGGAAACCGTGACCCATTCCATGATCATTACTACATTCATGGTAATAATAAATTTTACTACCTGGGGGGATAACAATGTGTTGACAGTGTCGTCACAGGTTAGGTAAATTAACAGACCCCTATCTGTCGAGATCTCAAGATCTATTGACTCACCACAATTATCATTAATTCGTGGCAGCGGAATAACGTTCTGAATGGAGAGATGATTTATTCTGACAAGTGACCACACTATTACATAGTCGAATCTTACGAGAAGTTGAAGCTTGGGGGTATGGGGGATGTGCCCCCACAACGGACCCGGGGGGATTCGAACCCCCGACCACTGGCTTAGAAGGCCAGCGCTCTATCCTGGCTGAGCTACGGGTCCCGACATTTTCTTATTTGAAGAGGCTTTAACGTTTATCCTTGCTCTTCCTATGTGCCTAGTAAACGCACTCCTGCGATTAAGACTTCTGTAATTAAGTTGGATACATTTTCCTTTACAAAAACTAAAGACGGCCTGGTCCCTCGGGAGGATTGGCTACGAACCTATACACTAGAGGATATTCAAAAGATAGCGAACCTGAGACTCTACATCCTACAAGGTTAAAACGTTCCGGTCATATCGGTTCTTTATGAGAGCTTTAGTCTTCGATAGACAAGGAATTGATAATCTATCAGTCAGGAGCGTTCCTGATCCAAATCCTGGGCGAGGAGAAGTTTTATTGAAAATAATGAGAGCCGGCGTTAACCCTGTTGACTATCTAACTGTGACCAGCCTCAAGGTCCCACTACCACACATTCCAGGAACAGAGTTCGCCGGAGTGGTTCAGGAGGTTGGACCTGATGTAACTGGTATAAAGCCTGGTGAGAGGGTGGCACTATACACTAGATTCTTCGATGGAAAATGTGATATGTGCCTCAAGGGTAAACAGATGCTATGCAGGAATGGTGGGAGAATAGGAGTGGATGTAAACGGGGGATTCGCAGAGTTTATCGTAGTCAAGGATACCACGGTATTTCCCTTCACTGGTGAATGGGAGTTAGCGGCCAGTCTGTCAGTGGCAGCACTCACCGCGTATCATGCGTTGAAGGAGGCCAATGTAGGAATGGGGAAGGTGGTGGCTGTGTTAGGCGCCTCAGGAAATACAGGCATGTTTGCCATACAACTGGCCAAGAAGATGGGCGCCAAGACTGTTGCGGTAAGTCGCAAAAGATGGTTAAAGGAGATGGGAGCTGATGTTGTAACAGGTTATGAGGAGGCTGAAAGGGAAGTTAGGGAATTAACTCACGGCAGGATGGCTGACGTGGTCATCAATTCCTTAGGTGCCAGTTTCTGGGAAATAGGGACCTCCCTTCTCGGATTAGACTCAACCTTGGTTACATTTGGAGTAATGACAGGAAACCAAGTAAGGCTTGATCTCTCGAAGCTCTACTCGAAGCATATCAGAATAATTGGAACTAATCGCGGTAGCCTAGAGGACTTCAGGGAGCTAATAGAGGTCTGCAGCGACTGCAGGGTAAGGGTGTGGAAAGAGTTTTCATTGGAAGAGGGAAAGGATGCCCTAATTGAACTCTCCAGTTCAGAGAGAAACGGAAGGATCTTCATAGATCCAACGAAGTGAATAGTATGGACAAACAACCTCTTCAGTCATTATTACCAATAATTCAAGAGGCAGCTGATCCGTATAGGGCCTTGAGCGAAACACTATCGGTGAGGAGTGACGAGTTGGAGATTTTCGGTGAAAGGCACAAGTTAGGTAGAGTAAAAGTTATCTCCATAGGGAAGGCTGCGTATCCGATGGCCAAGTGGGCCATGCATTCTCTGAGGCCAATAAAGTGCATTACCGTAGTCCCTAAGGGGGTTAATATATCATTGGAGGGAGCTACAATTCTTCAGGGTGCCCATCCTATCCCTGATGAATCGAGTTTGAAAGCCGGTGAAGAGGTAATGAGGGAGGTTTCCGAAGACGACTATGATACACTAATAGTGATGCTATCAGGAGGCGCCTCGGCCATGGTTGAGGTTCCCCTATTACACCTGGAGGAACTAATAAATGTTAACAAAAAGCTTGTGACCTCGGGTCTTTCCATTAGGGAAATAAATGCTGTGAGAAAGCATCTATCACTAATAAAGGGGGGAAGACTTGGAAAGCTCAGTAAGGGGAAAATCATCAATTTCATTGTGAGTGATGTTCCAGGAAACGACATCGCCTCGATTGGAAGCGGCCCTACCGTACCGGATCCCACCACATTCAATGAGGCGTTGGAAATTGCCTTAAAGATCGGATTAGATGAAAAAGTAATTCAAGTGTTGCGAAGAGGTGTAGCAGGAGAGATAGAGGAGACCCCTAAAAGTTTGAACAGTAAAAGTTACATAGTTTTAGATAACATGAAGGTTCTGAGAAGAACTGCAAAGGAGTTCAAAAATTCCCTTATACTAACATCCGAGCTTCAAGGAAGCGTAAACGAGGTAGCTAAAGTTATGGCGTCAATATTCAAGAGTTGCACTCGATACGGTCTCCCCCTTTCAAGACCTTTCATCCTGTTCTTTGGAGGTGAACCTGAGGTGGAGGTTAAAGGAAGGGGAGGGGTAGGAGGTAGAAACAGTGAAATGGCACTCCATTTACTCAAATTACTGAAGGATGAAGAGTTCGGTCTTCTTGCCTATGCCACAGATGGAATAGACGGAAACAGCCCATATGCTGGGGCCATTGTAACGGACTCCATAAAAATTAATGAAATTGAATCCTACCTAGCTGCCCACGATACGTATACCCCCTTGGCTAGATTAGGGGCCACAATAAAGACAGGATATACGCATACTAACGTTAACAATATTTACGCACTGATGGGTTGAGCTTTCAAAGGCTGAACATTCTTGCCCCTTATTTTCTGCTGTAGCATAAGCAGGCCACGGGCCAAGGCTTCTGGCCTAGTTGGGCAGCCAGGGAGATATATATCAACAGGTATGCCAATCTCACTTGCAAGGACTAGGTTATAGGAGTTCCAGAATATTCCTCCTTCTAGAGAACATGCGCCCATCGCGATAGTGTATTTAGGTTCTGGCATCTGCTCGTAGACCACTCTTACAGCTCTAGCCATCTTTCGAGTCATGGTCCCTTCTATAACCAGCAAATTACATTGCCTTGCGCCGTTGAAGGGAAGCATCCCAAATCTCTCGGAGTCGAACCTTCCTGCCGCAAAGGCCCCAAACTCAGTTCCGCAACAGCTCGTGGTCAAATGAGGTGGCCAGAGGGAGAAAGATATACCCCAATCCTTAAGACTCTTTATGGGTTTCTTTTCCAATAACCATTTCGCCGCCTTCTTAGCGGCGGTATCCAAGTTACCTGTCAGGAGAAGCTCTTCCTTAGCCATGGTGATCATATAGCTATACACGTAGAACCTAAAATAGGTTGTGTAAGAACAATATAACTTGTATTTGTCTTTTTAGTTCTGCCTAAAAAGAGGCCATGGTTCTGTATCTGGCCATCTCAATGCTCTTTCTATAACACTGAAGGGCATATTCTCTAGCTGCATCCCACGTGAAGTTTTCACTTACTCGCTTCACTGCGTTTTCTCTGACCTTGAACCAGAACTTAGGGTCACCAGTTTGAATTACCCCTTGTGTGGAAAGAAGAGAAGCATTACCACTTTCTGCAGCCTTTGAAAGGATGAGAGAGGCATAGATATATTCGGAAAGCTCCTCTACACTCTCTGGTCTCGCCAGGAGACCTGTACCCTCGGCGTTAGATCTAAAGTCAACTACAGTCTCAGCCACTCCCCCAACTCTATAACCTACTACTGGCGTACCCACAGCCATGGCCTCTACAACATTTATGCCAAATGGTTCCCATCTGGAGGAAGAGACGAACACTGAAGCCGCGTAGTGAAGAAGTCTATATATTCGTCTATCAATTTGCGAACTTACTAGAAGTCTTACATTATTCTTCATGGAGGAGGCTTCACTCACCACTTCCCTCAACAATTCATACTCTTTTCCAGGTATTCCGAGAACTATTAGCCTAGCGTCAGGAATTCTGAAGACGACTCTCCTGAAAGCCTTCATTAGAAGCTCCACTCCCTTTTGGTATACCATTCTTCCAGTGAATAGAACGAGCTGACCACTGGCCATTGGTTCATAGGTCCAGTCATCTCTAATTCCGAGGGACTCCCTTGACTGCCAAAGTATACTACCTGTGGAGAAGTCCTCTGGTACTGCCCTCATGGAATACATCGATGAAAGTAACTTATCTCTTAGTTGAGCTCTATCAATGGTTCCCATCTCCTTGGCCATTTGCTGGACCTGGGAGAAGCTCCAATCAGTGCCATCATAGGTCACACATGACTTATTCTCAGCCCAGCTACCCACAAAATTGATTACTTCTTTGAGATAGTTTGAGCTTACAGATGTCAATAGATCGGCCTCATAGGCCGCAAACCTCTCTAGGTATCCGCCCGATAGATCGTCCCAAACCTCTCTAGTTCTCCTAAGGACGTGTTTGCTTACTGACCATATATAGTGGGGACAATTATAGAGTCCCGACCACTCCTCTGAGGCATAGTGCCATGGGGCACCAACCTTGTTCAGAAGATGTACAGTGAAGATTGTAGGGACTACGACTCTCCTTATCTCTAGTTCATTTTTAGTGGATATGCCCGCTAACACAGAATGCCAATCATGGATATGTATTAAAGAAGGGACCTCTGATTGATCTATTAGATACTGAACGAGAGCAGGGGCAGCCCTCGCCATGAGGGAGGACTTCTCCATGCTCCAATCATAAACCCCCCATGCATCAAGAAGGGCACCAGTTTCACGATCCATTCCCTTCAACAGTATTATATTAACCCCATCTAAGCTGCCTCTCTCAGCCCCTATTGAATATCTATAAGTATAACCGTCAACTCCTCTCCTTTCTCCTGCTGTTCTTAGCCCAATCTCTTTCAGTCCGAGCAACTCCCTATGCTCAGCGCTTAGATGTCTACCATGGCTCGGCATTACTACTATGACCTTCATCCCAGCCCTGGCTAGGGCGGTGGACAGCCCATATACAGCTGCCCCAAGTCCTCCTCCCGACGCTATGCGCGACATCTCAAATGAAAACATTAGGATTGATTTCAGTTCGCCATCAAACCAGAGCGATTCTACTCTCTTCATTTTAGCCACTCCTCTAGATATTTCTCATATTGTTTCATTGAGGGATCCCTTTTCATAACCTCATGGGCCTCCTCATCGTTCCAGGCCACACCGAATTTCCTACCTCCCTTATAAAAGAAGAAGGGCTCCTTCCTAACCCCAAGTCTCTCAAGCTCTTCGCTAAGAAACATCGAGAGAGCGTAGAATTCATTGATGAACGCCTCAACCGGTGAATCATATGCGTTGAAATAAGAATGTACCTCAGCGGGACCCCCTTCTCCTACATACATGTAATAATAGTTATCGCTGGTGCTGAAATACCTCCACGCTTTCAGGAAATCTCCTCCCAACTCTTTGGATGGCAACTCCGCCCTTAACACCAATTCATCGTAGGCCCTCTGCATCTGATTACCAAGCCAACCGCTCTCGTCTTTCCTCACGTCTGCCCATGAGGAAAGTCCTTCCAGTTCAATTTCCTCCGAGGCTTCGCTTAATACCTCTGATGGAGTAACCATTTCTACCCCTTTCTTTTCCAATTCTCTAGGTAACCATCTGAGGAAGTCCATTATGCCTGACTGTTCGTAATGATGCTCTCCGAACGTTTCATAGTCCACAAATATGAGTCCGCTATATCCCTCCGACTGAGAAATCCAATTGGCAAACTTCTCAGCTGTTAGAGGATATTGATCCCAGAGACGGTTAGAAAATCTAAATGCCACGTCGTCACTTAACTTATAGTTTCTGAAAAAAAGCCTGAAGTCCGTCCCCTTTAATATATAAGGATAGTTGGGACTCCTTCCCTTGAGGAGGGACTCCTTCCCCTCCACCAATGCTCCCTTAAAACCTAAAGACTTAACCTCACGCATTATTGAGAGGTTGGATAGTAGCTCGGTGTTCTCAAATATTTGGGGTATATAGTTGAATAAATTCTTCAGAAGTGATCTGTGTGCCTCAACCTGTTCCCTGAACTCAGTCTTATCCTCCCAAGTTCCCGCCAAGGAATGATAATAGGTTTGTCCCAAAAACTCTACATTGTTTGTGTATCTAAGCTCCATAAGTAAATCAAGGAAGTCCTTACCCCATCTCTCTGCCTGTTCCAGTAAGGTTCCAGAAAGACTAAAGAAGAACTTGACTTCGCTGCCCTCCTCATGTGCCCTCTCTATTTCATCTAAGATGATCTTTGTGGCAGGAACATAACACCTACGCTTTACTCTTTCAAATATTTCTTTATTTATCATTGTATCAAAGAATCTATCCAAAAGCTCTCCTCTCAACCTAGGGTTCCAAAAGAAGTCTCTTCGCACTCTGAAGGGCTGATGAACCTCAAATCCAATGGCAACTCGTCTCATGCAGAGTTATTTGTGAATTCCGCTAATATCTGATCATGGATCTATCAAAGCTGAAGGTAATTGTTCCAATAGGAGGGGAGGCTCTTAGACTGAGACCCTTAACGATAGAGACCTCCAAAGCAACCGTTAGAATACTTAACAGACCTCTTTTGGAGTTTCCCATATTGGAACTAGCCAGGCAAGGCGTGAAAGAGTTCATATTTGGTGTAAGGGGTTATGTAAACTACAAATCATTATTTGATAATTTCAAAGAGGGAATAGGCCTTTCCTCCAGATATAAGATAAGGCCTAGACTGCATTTCAAGTATCAGCCCAGGATAGACAGTGTTGGCAACGCGGACTCAGTTAGAATAAATATGGATTATTATGATATAAATGATATAACTATGGTAATTCAAGGTGATAATCTTTTCCACTTAGAATTAACTAAATTCGTGGAATACCATGAATCTAAAAAGGCTACTATGTCAATTGTACTAAAGAAAATGGATTCTATAGAGGGCTTTGGAGTGGCCGTTATGGATGAGAATAAAAGGATAACTAAATTCGTGGAAAAACCTAAGTCACAGGAGGCCCCTTCAAACGTTGTCAACACTGGAATATACTTGCTTTCCCCTGAGGTAAGGGAGATCTTCAAGGAGAAGGAAGTTGTAAAGATGCGAAAGGAAGGAAGGATGGATTTTGGAAAAGATTTCATACCTTACCTGATTGAAACCGGAAGGAAGGTTTATGGTTATGAAACTGAGGATCTGTGGTTTGACGTGGGAACGCCCGAAAGATATCTGGAGGCTATGTTAACGTTACTTAAAACAGTTCCTGATGAGGGGTTCCTAGGTAAAAAAATAGATGAGGACAGAAGGATATTCATACAGGGTCAAAGCCCTGACTCTATAAGGAGAAGAAACTACATAAGAAGAAAGTACGAGGAAAAAGAGATAGAATTAGAAGGAAACATTTTGATAGGAAGACATTGCCACATAGGGAGTGGCACATACATAGAGGAGTCAGTTGTGGATAACTTTAGTGTCATAAGGGCGGAGGCTAAGATAATCAAGTCCGCAGTAATGGATCGTGTGTATGTTGGGGAGGGGACGACAATAGAGAATTCCATAGTTGGTAGACATTGTGAGATAAGGTCAACTAAGGATAACCCAGTTAGGATAGTAAACAGCACGCTAGGTGACGACGTTGTTGTTGAGGAAGGAACCGTAATAATAAGGTCAAAGGTCTATCCACATAAACTCATAAACGCTAACAGTAGAATAGAAGATAGCGTAATAGTGTGAACTTACCCTCATTATGGGGAATTCCTCCTTCGATCTACCACCTTGCTCTCGTTTGCAGGTAAGGATATGGCTCCTCAGACTCAACAGTCCTAAGCCTGAAGATAGGCCTAAGTTACCCATGGGGCCCCTTTATGGGGTGCGTACCTCGTAAATCCTTGCTTCAACTTCGGCAGCCCTTACCAATTCATGAGTGTCGTTGAAACCCTGAGGAAACAGACTTGAAAACCTTTGGAGGATTATCTGTCCATACAGGCTCTTCCACTCTCGTGAAGATAAGAGTTAATGACTCCACAATCATAGGTAAGGCAAAATTCAGAAAATAACTAAATATAAAATATAGATATTATTTTATAAAATAAAAGAATATATCGTTATTTGAAAATCAAAATAAAGTCCCTTAGATCCACTAAATTAAACGGAACTAAGGATGCGCTTTATGAACGTAGTGGTTAATTGCTTGAAAAGTTAGATCTCCTAACCGATAAGGATGAGGAGTGAGGTGATCTCTGAATAAATGATGAAAAAATGAGATCTGTGTTTTAACTTAAGAGTAAGAAAAGAGAGTTGCTTTTCTCATCAACCATCTTTTAGGAAATTAATGGTAATAGTTATACAACAAGTTCCAGTTTACGCTAAATATCTACAAAATAATTACTGTAGTTTGTACCCACAGCTTGGACAATACTTGAATGAGGCAGACAGTTGAGTTCCGCATGCGGGGCAGTAAGAGAATCCTTGGTTGACTGGTTGTGGCTGGGTGATCGGTTGCTGATAATTGGGTTGAGGTTGCTGATATTGCACGGGTTGTGCGGGCTGAAAAGTCTGTGATGATAAGGGGGCCTGATTAACAACATTTTCAATAATTTTTGAGAACTTCCCCTCTATATGCTCGTTATATAACATCTCCGGCACATCCACCAACAGGAATAGCGGACTTAGTACAATTGTCTCCACAGCAGTGGCCGCCAGGTTTTCAACCCACGCTCCCATTCCTATCTTTACTTGCAGTCCATTGATAGTGTTGTTAAAGGTGAAGGTGAATGCCCTATTAGCAGCCACAAGGGTCCGTAATATTCCCTCTTTCTTGGCTTGTACCACAGCCATGTTCTGTCCAACATTGGATTGGACCTTATAACCTTCAGAACTTAGTTGACCCACTAGAGAATTTACTACGTAATTTAAATCGACCTGCTTTGGAAAGTACAGCTCTTTTGGCATTAGGATGAAATAGCAGAGGGGATTAAAACACTACTTGAAACCTTCATGTTTTTTATATGTGGTGGAGAAAACGCCAACATGAATCCCGTTCATATTTTGGCTAAGCCAGAGGACCTAGCTCAAAAGGCGCTGATAGCCGGAGATCCTGGTAGGGTGAAGAAAATTTCCGAATTTCTGGACAAACCTAAATTGGTAAACGACAATAGAGGCTTTTTAGTATACACCGGTAATTATAAAGGAAGTAAAGTTACTATAGCTACCCATGGGATAGGAGGACCGTCAACAGCAATTGTGGTTGAGGAACTTCATATGTTGGGAGTCAAGACTTTCATCAGATTAGGTACGGCTGGCTCATTGGTTCCCACTCTGAAGATAGGCGATGTCTTGGTAGCTACAGGGGCATCTCATCTGCCTGGGGGAACCATAGGACAGTATGTGGGCCAAGGGGTTACCATATCTCCTGCTCCAGACATAGCGCTCACAATGGCACTGACCCAGAAGTTAAGAGAAAGAGGTATAAACTTCAGGGAAGGTATGCTCTTTAGTAGTGACGCTTTCTATGCGGAGGATTCATCGTTTGTTCAAAAATGGTCTTCTCTAGGGAATTTGGCCGTGGAAATGGAATGTGCCACACTTTTCAGTCTGGGAAGACTTCGTGGACTTAGGACTGCCGCATCAGTTATAATAAGCGATGAATTGGCGGGAGAAACAAAGTGGATTGATAGAAGTACGTTAGAATCCAAGGTTGAGCAGGTATCTAAAGCAGTCCTCGAGGTTTTAGCGGAGGCGGGTTAATGAAGCTTATTAGGGATCCAATTCACGGCTACATCGAACCATCTGAGACTCAGCTGGAGATCATCTCCTCTCCTCTATTTCAAAGACTGAGGTACATCTCTCAAACAGGCCTAGCCAGTCACGTATATCCCGGAATGACTCACAATAGGTTCGAACATAGCTTAGGCGTTATGAAAGCTTCAGGAGAAATGGCAGTGATGATAGGAAGGAACAGCGGACTGGATATAATTAGCCCAGGGCTTGTCCAATTCATATCAACTTTAGGAATGCTGCATGACATAGGCCACCTTCCCTTCTCGCATACGTTTGAGTTGGCCATAGAAATGGCAAATTGGATATATGGGATGAAGCTGAACGAAAGTGGACGAAAGACCCACGTTCATATAGGCCTTAAGATAATTGAAGAGGAACTTTCAAAACAATTGGAGAAAGTCGCCAAAGAGACAACGATTTCCGACCCCATAAAAGCGACTAAACATGCCCTTCTTAACGAACCAACCACTGAAGAGGAGAGGCTTAGCAGTTACATAATATCTAGTTCCATCGACGCGGACAGATCTGATTATCTGCTTAGGGATTCATACTATGCAGGAGTGGTCTACGGCCTTTTCGATTTAGAAAGGTTAAAGAGAACTTTGGTTTACAAAGAAGGAAGGGTTGAAGTTCTAGAGAAGGGAATTCCAATAGCTGAAGAATTCCTTCTTGGCAGGGCCCACATGTACCAGAATGTGTATTTTCACAGTGTAGTAGGTATGTACAATGCGATATTGGCACTGGCCATAGCAAATATACTGAAGTCCGAAATTATAAAAATTCCAGAAAGTTCCACTGATCTTCTTAGCCTTACCGACTTCAAGGTCCTAAATCTTATATCATTAACTCAAAATAAATTTAGTAAAGCTATACTTTTTAGGAAAGGTTTCAGGAGGGATAAGGACTTAGAGCTGACTGGCGAATGTGCTAGGAAGTTTGAGAAAATCAAGACAGACGCTATGGAGCTAATTAGCGAGTCCGAAGGATCTGTAATTTTCCATGAATTCTCGGACGTACCAGAGCAGGAACCGCTTAGCCTCTTCGTTTCCACTAAGAACGGTTCGATGGACATCAAGAAAGTATCCAGAGTTGCTTCTTCCCTAGGAAGATTAGATAAAGTTATACTATTCCATCAAGAGGATGTAAGCCCCACAATTCTCAAAAGTGCCAGGGACATGATTGATAGTCTAAGAACAAGCTGCTAAACAACCCTCACAGCCTTAATACACCAACAACCTCTTCTCCATCAAATGAAAGTTGAAAACCTAACTTTCTACCTAAAGCTATCATGGGATAATCTTCGGGCAAGGTGTAAAACTTCACCTCCTTAAGTCCCAATTCCTTGGCCTTGATTATTAGTTGTTTGACTAGGTTAGTCCCCAGGTGCGCCCTCCTATATGACGGGGACACTACTACTGAAAATTCTCCGTCAGGATGAATAGTTGCTTCTCCCACTATTTCTCCTCCCGCCTCGGCCACCACGGTGTAATGATCTTCACACTTCGCTAACTTAACGGCGTCCTCCGCACTCATCCTGTAGATATGAAAGAACCGTAAATATAGATCTTCAGATGGTAGAGAATTATAGAATTTCAATACCGCATTCCAGTCACTCTCTCGTATTTGGCGTACTTTTACTAATGCTTCCATGGTTTATACATGGGATTATTAGATATAAAAATCTTCTGTCCACACCAGAAGATAAGAGGTGTTTAACATATGGGAAAATGTGTAGATTTAAACACAACTTACCATTGACTTAAGTCTCCAAGACTAGGTCCTCATCCTTAAGGAAATCGTTTACGACACTTTCCAAACCTCTCTCCTTCATCTCTGAGAGAAGTCTCTTGAGGGCAATCTGAGCTAACTCAGCACAATCAGGAGCTATTTTTTCATCCAAATACATAGCCACGAATTTTAGGAATCTGATTTCATCCATATTTCATGTAATGCTAGTAAGTCAGTGGGTGAGGGGCGAAACTGACTTGACTACTGAAAAAGTAGTGAAAGAAATTACATCCTCACTGGAGGGTCTGCCCGTAAGATAGAACTAACCTACGTGGTTAGTCTATAACCCGTTTTCTTTGTTTCAATGAATCTGGGAAAAGTTTAAAGCTTACATTGAAGAGAAAGACACATGAAAGAGAGGGAAGTAGAGGCAAGAAGACTAACCGGGAGGAAAGTGGTAAAGGGGAGGACTTACCAATACGAATACTATACCCTTCCACTAAACCTCTACGTCCCAAAGTCAATGGTTGAGAAGTTTGGTACTAAGTTCTACCTTCAGGTTGATGAGGAATCTGGAATGATAATAATAAGACCTAAAACTGAAAAAGATCAATAATTCTTACGATCAATTAGATTTTGAGTCCTTTAGAGATATGAAGGGAATTCGACGGAAATAGAAAGATGAATTTAGGGTATGGGCCTGATTTATTATTGTGACAACGATGCTCATACTGAACTAGGTGTGATGAGGGGATTAGTACTGAGCGTGATGTAAGAACCCGCGTCTGACCTTGAAAAGGAACAGTAAAACATGTATTGGATGTAAGAACATATCAACACTAACATATATCTTTGTTCAAAAAATTGAACAGATTTAATCACCTAGTCCATTGTCTAGCAAGGTACGTGATAATGAAAAAGTTCGGACTTATTAGTACGAAGAATGTAATTAGAAGTACTAAATTAGCAAGAGCTAGATTCGATTATCGTAAAGTATAATTATATAAGGCTTGACGTGCTGTACGATTTTCATCAATTAAAGTATAAAGGAATTGAAGTTTAAGTTCATCTTCGATCGCCCGTGATAATTGATAGATACATTGACATTCCAAAGCAAAAAGGGGTAGAATTTTGGGATATACAGAGGATATCATATATAAGAAGACTTTCGTCGACAGGCAAAGGAAATCTTACGTTAGAGAGAACTAGTTCGTTGAGAGTACTTGATAGGGTAAACTTTAAGCTTATAAAAAAGGGAAGAGGGTCCAATACTGCCAGGAAAATACTAGGAAAGGAGCTCTCTGCTCCCATATACCTTGGCGACATGTCTTTTGGGGCACTTAGCGGTGTGCCCAATATGGTAATAGCAGAGGCAGCTGACAGAACCAATACACTTGCAGGGACTGGAGAAGGAGGACTTAATCCAGCTGTATCTAAACATAGCAACATATTGGTTCAGTGGGCCTCAGCCAGATTTGGTGTTAGTATAGAAACACTGACCAAAGGTATAGGTATAGTGATAAAAATTGGCCAGGGAGCTAAACCTGGTATAGGTGGACACTTACCTGGATCCAAGGTCACTGAACCAATATCGCTAACCAGAAGGATACCCAAGGGTCTCGACGCCATATCACCAGCGCCACACCACGATATTTATTCCATAGAAGATCTCGGGCAAAGGATAGAGTCCCTGAAGGAGGCAACTGGCAAGCCTGTATTAGTGAAGGTAGCTGCTACTAACTATATTCCATATGTGGTATCAGGGATAGCGAGGATGGGAGCCGATGGCGTAATAATAGATGGACACGGAGCCGGTACAGGTGCTACACCCGTGATAGTGAGAGACAACGTTGGTATACCAGTGGAGATGGCCGTGGCTGCGGCTGACAGGGCCTTGAGGAGGGAGGGCAGGAGGGATGGATTCCTAATAGTTGCTGGCGGGCGAGTAGGTGACGCATTAGATGCAGCCAAGTTGATGGCATTGGGGGCCGACATCGTAAACTTAGGGACTAGTGTTCTCATAGCAATGGGATGCGTAATGGTACATAAATGCCATATTGGTTCATGTCCAACAGCATTAACCAACAAGATCGATGGGAGTAGGGAGATTGATTTTAATTTCGCTTTAGGTAAAATAAATAACTTTATAAGAGGATTTATAGAAGAGCTCTCAGAGATAGTAGGCGGTGTAGGCCTTTCATCCATAGACCAGTTAGTAGGGAGAAGAGATCTATTGAAAGGTAGTTCCCTCACCCGAGATACGCTTAACGTACTGGGTGTTGAGGGAATACCAGAGGATTCGGATCCCGTTATGAGAAATTGGGAGTCAAGTGACGTCATTTCTCATCTCCATGAGTTGGCTTCAAAGGGTGTTCCCACAATAGTCAGCATGGGGAGTAACGCACCTCCTGATGTACAACCACCTCGAAGAATCACGGATTGGCTAAGAATAGATGGGGCACAAGTTACTAGGCCTTCCATAGATCCTTACAGGGAGCAGATAGACACAAGGATCAAATTGCTCGGGGGCACACTTGAGTTTTCTGCACCAATGGGCATAGATCTAAGGGGGAGCCCAAGAGCAATAAGGGAGGCAATGGAATGGGCAGCCCTGGCAACCAATATTCCGGTTCTGGTAGAGGACGTGAACCCTAGCTATGAGGAAATCTCCATATCCAGCGAAGTTAATGGAGCAGGATTGTGGGAGAGATCGCCAAGAGAGGGAAAGTATTGGATGATAAATAACATATCAAAGGGGTTAGAGATAGTGGAGAATAATAGAATAGCAGGACTGATTCTTGAGGAATTTGAGGAACCAGTAGAGGTTATGACGTCAGAACTGGATACATACCTAAAGAGGTTGGGCGTAAGAGACAGATACGACATTATGGTAACGGCTGAGAGTCTTAGGGACGTTGGTGACGTAATGAAGTTAGTGGGATTGGGCGCAGAAGTAGTGTTTCTACCCTGGAAAATAATGGAACTGGCATTAGGAGATGGAGGCAGAACCAACCTCTTTGAAAAGTCGTTTAACCTTATTGCTGCGTCAAAAAGAGAAATATCATTGTTGGCAGGGGCAGCGGGAGTATATAACGTCTATAACAGTATAATAGGAAACAGGGAACTCCTAAGGAACATTAATCTGAACAGTGAAATAAGCAGGAGGCTTAGAGTCAAGGTGGCGGGTTCTCTATGATATATCAGCCTTCTGGGTGCGGAGTGTTTGGAATACTAAGGAAAAAGGAGAGCCGCCGAATAACAGGAAAAGAGGTATTAAGGGCTATAAACAGGGTCAAGCATCGAGGGAGCGAACTTGGGGCCGGATTCGCAGTCTTTAGTGCAGAAAGATCCGATAGGGTTAGGCTCAGGGCATTTACCAGGAGTCCTGATCTCGTGACCGACAGATTAAGCGCGATGGGAGTTAAGATTGACGAGGTGATTATAAATAGAAACTTTGGTGAATTATGTGACTGTTCTCTCTCGGTAATAGATGGGCCATCTGTTAGAAGGGCAGTGAGGCGTGCAAATGAAATAATGTGGGAGGAGGGAGAGGGCAGAATATATTCAATCGGAAGGTCTCTCCAGGTGCTTAAAGGAGTAGGTTATCCTGAGAAGGTGGCTAACGAGACACAAATCGGCGAGACTGAGGGAGATTTATGGCTTGCACATACCAGACAACCTACCAATTCACCTGGATATTATCCGTTCTGGTCACATCCATTCTCTGGGTTCGACGTTGCAGTCGTCCATAATGGTGATGTAAGTTCCTTTGGTGCAAATGTGGAGTTTCTTAAATCAAGGGGGGTCAGGAGCTTTGTTGGTACAGATAGCGAAGTAATCGCTATGCTGTTCGAGGAGTTGTTAGAGGAAGGATTGAGTGTCGAGGAGGCAACACAAACCCTAGTGGGTGAGAGGGAGTTTGTAAGAGGGACATCTCTAGACGGGCCATTTACGGCAGTCTTGGGTTACTATGGTGATGATCTCTATCTAATTGTAATCGCGGATAAGGCTAAGTTCAGGCCAGCTGTGATAGGAGAGGATGAGAACTTTATCTATGCTGCCAGTGAAGAGAGTGAGATTAGGGAACTAAGCGATGAAGCACGGGTTTGGACCTTGAAGCCTGGGGGATATATGATAGCTTCCCTGAAAAGGGGCATCATAAGATATGGCCGAGAACCTCCGCTACCACCATCAATGAAAACTCCATCGAACGCCATAGACATTAGAAATCTTGATTATAGAACAATAAACGAGATTATAGCCAAACTCGCGAAGGAGGGAAGAGAGGTAACACTAATCAATGCCATGGGTCCAAGATTTTTAGGCATCACTCTCCCTCGGTTAGGAATAAGGAACGCCAAGGTTACCGTTTATGGCACTGTTGGAAACTGTTTGGCCAACCTAAACAATGGAAATACGTTCTATATCTACGGAAACGTCGGTGATGATGCTGCGGATACCATGCACTCCGGAAGAATAGTGATAATCGGGGATGCTAGAGACGTTCTAGGCCAAGCTCTACAGGGAGGAGAAATATTTGTGAAGGGCAACGTTGGAAACAGGGCGGCAATCCAGATGCGTGAGTATAAGGACTCGAGGCCCTACTTGGTGATAGGAGGGACCTTTGATGACTATTTGGGCGAATATATGGCAGGAGGAGTAGCAATAATTTTCAATAAAGAGGACAGAGAATTAGGGAATCATATAGGATCGGGTATGGTAGGTGGTAGAATATTTGTAAGAGGATACGTGAAAGGGGATCACATAGGACTCGGGATAAACAAGGTTGAACTAATCAGGTTCTTGAAGGCACTTGGTATGAGAGGACTTATAGATCCTCAGAAGATTGACGAGATGAAAGAATTAAGCTATTTCGAGCTGAAACCGCTGCTTCCTCCCTCGGCCCGAGAGTTTGCCGAGAAAATATTTGAGGACAAGGTGGGCGCTCCTACTGTTGAGTATAGACATCTTACACAAACTGAAAGGGAGGAAATTGTACCCATAATCTCCTACTTTTCAAGTGCTACAGGAGAGGAGTTCATCCCATTAATGGAGGATAAATTCACCGTAATATCCAGAGGAAAGTAGTTTCAGTCCTCACACGGGTCTTCATCTATCTGACCGGAGTTCTTTTCATCATCAAGTCTTCCAATCTTCTTCTTCTCTCTTCTAAACTCAAACTATCTTGTTCCGGTGGAGACTTAAAGTATAGTGAGCACACCTCCTTCAAAGGACCTCCCTTCCTCTCTCCTAAGAAAATCTTGGCAAGCTGAACCAACTCAAGTAGAGGAACAACCGCATTAGGCCCATCATAGGTCTTCATGGAAACGTCCACTCTCACTGGAACGCCGAAGGAATATATCCCTTCTATTACCATATAACTTACTCTCCTGTCTCCTAGGAAACCTACATAATCGGAGGTACCCGCTGTCACCTCAGCACCGTCAGAGACCGTAGCGATTAAATTACTCTTGAGACCCTTTTTCAGTTCTTTCCTCCATCCCTCGAGTGATATGGTCGCCTCAGTGGTTCCGGCTATGTCGACTTGATATGACCGTACAACCTTCACACCTCTTTCGCGCAAAAATGATATTATTCCCACATGAGCAGCAGTACCTCCAATTTGACTTAGTAAGTCATCACCGAAAATAGGGATTTTTGACTGATAGAACTTTTGACCTAACTCCTTTGCTACGGCAGAGGGTGTGGTGTTTATGAACGCAGCACCAGCCTCCAAGCTCTCCTCCGCATAAAATCGGGACGCTTTATCGGTTCCAGTAGGTAGCAGGGAGACCACTACCTCAGCTTTAGTGCGTATAAGTTCGTCTCTAACACTTACGGGCTGATCGTCTGACTCATCTATAATGTCACTTAAAATGCCCTCTCTTCCATCCAATGTGGGTCCCCTTAAGACGATCAGATCATTTCTAACTTCCGTATACTTAGCAACGACGTTGGGAGGTGAAAATATGGCCTCTTTAAGTGGCTTCCCCACCTTCCTCTTATCTATGTCAAAGGCGGCCACTATTTCGATAGGTTCCTCCAGAAATTTATGCATACCATATATATCATGTTTATTATTAAATAATTCTAATGATTGAACAAATGCTGAGGACGCGTTGCCAACTCCTACTAAGGCCACTCTGACCATTATACCACCAGCAAAAAGATCAGTGGAGCAATAAATCCTATTGTCACGGTCAAGATAGAGGCTAAGATTACACTATCTCTCTCTGAGGTTAACGGTAGGCGTAGATTTCCGGACTTGAACATCTCCCTTATGATAGGAATGTAGTAGCCAGCAGATATGGCACTATTTATGACGCCTAATACTAGCAGCCAAGGTTGACTGAAACTGGATTCGAAGAGAAAAAGCTTACCCCAGAAGCCCAAGAGTGGTGGAATTCCCAGTAGACTGAGGAGGAGCAAGGAAACACTTATGGCTAGAGATCTATCACTGGAGGAGAGACCATTAAGTACTGAAAGGGAAGTATCCCCCGTTGCTCTATCCAAGGCATTTATAAATAGGAAAAGCCCAGCCTGCGCTATGACATATGCGATTGTCTGAACTGCTATGGCGACCTCAGCTATTTGAGGCTGGAATACTATCATGGAGAAACCTATCATCAGGAAGCCAACCTGGGTAATGCTACTAAATGCCAATATCGCTGAGAGATCTCTTCTTGAAAAAGCGGTAACATTTCCTACTACCATACTCCCCACAGAAATAATGGCAAAAGCCAAGAAGAGGTAGAGATCGTAGGGTTGAGCTAACTTAACAAACTGGAACACTCTGAGAAGGGCAGCTATACCTATAACTTTAGACGTAGAGGATATGAAAGATACAGCTACCCTATCAGAGCCGGTGTATACATCAGGAAGCCAGGCCTGAAACGGAAAGGCGCCTATCTTGAAGCTGAAGGCGACTATAAGGAAGAAGGAACCCAGGAGGAACAGAGGGTATATGGGATCCGCGACAATCAGCGAGAAGCCGAATCCAGAGGATAGTATATACAGAGAGAAACCAAATATCATCAGCGAGCTTGAGACTAGACCCATCACAAGATACTTGATCCCAGCATCGGCCGAACTATAGTCCTTCCTGATCATGGCTATGGCATATGAAGCCGCGGATGCTATTGCCCAAGCCGAAACTATGACCAACACATTAGCGGCTAAAGATATGAAGATCGTCCCCAATAAGGTAAGGAGAACCAGTGACACGAAGGAAGTCCTAGTTTTCCATTCAACAATTGTATTGTTGGCTCCAAGTAACGTGATAAGAGTTGCTATGGCCGCGGCAATAGAGAGAAGGTAACCAGTATCGTCTAGAACAACTGTATTAGAAAATGCATACCCGTGAATTCTTAAACCTAGGCCCAAGCTTACAACTATTATAGAGATTATTACGCTTACTATTGCAGTCCAAGAGACTCTGCTAAACGAAGACTCTGAGCCATCGTCCATATACAGTATGGTTACTGCAACCGCAGTTAATAGAGCGGTTGGAATTCCCAATATCAGGTCTCCGACGTTCATCTTACCTCACCCCAAGGAAGAGAATTAAGAAAAGCAAGAATAGGACCACTATTCCAGCTCCATAAACAGCCACGTAATCCCTTAGGACTTGGGTCTGTATTCCGTTGAATATCTTAGAGCCGGCGGAAGTAATCGAGGAGGGAAGTTTGTAATTTATCAAATTATCTAGCACCCCAGTCTCAAATCCCTTAAACACTAGTTCGGAGAACCTTCTATATCCCATACCTATGGCGTCAAAGGCTGGATTTATATACCAACCATAGTAGAAGAAGTTAATTATCCCACGTGTTATGTTATTACCATAGAGATCTACCTGACCGACATAGAAAGCAAGGATAGCTATCGCTATCCCTACTAATCCTACAATGATTGAGCCAATATCGAGACCATAGATAGCATAGGATAGACTAAAAGTGGAAGAAATGAAGTGATAAAGGCTATAGAAAGTCCCTCCAACCACGATAGATGCTAATACCAACAGCAGCGGCGAAACAATCATTATCCTAGAGGCCTCATGTTCTTCCACTTCCTCAGCTTTCCTCCAATTGAACGTCTTAAATACAAGCCTCATTATGTAGATGGAGCCTAGTAAGTCAAGCAGTAATGTGGCATAGAATAGTTCCGTACTAGCGGAAATGTTAGATATCACATCATGTCCCCAGAAGCCCAAAAGGAATGGAAAGTTGGCCAGGTTAAGAGCCGCAATAAGTTGGAGAACAAAAACCACCGGGGCCTTTCTGTATAAATTGCGGAATGATGAGATATATCTATTTTCTGTTAGGTGTATGACATAGCCCGCATTCATAAAAAGGGAGGCCTTGTAAATTCCGTGTGCAATCATCTGGATTAGCCCTGCCACAATGCCTGCCACAAGTAGGGCGGGATTGCCAGTATAGAAGGATAAAAGACCCCCAAGGGAAGGAGCAAAGATCATAAGTGATATCTGGTCTGCCGTCGAGTTAGCCAAGATAAGCTTCTGTTCTCTAGCTACTAATGCGTTAAAACTAGCGTAAAAAGCAGTAAAAAGGGTCACGCCCACTGCTATCTCCATATAGAGGGCAGTTTGAGCACTGGCTAAATTCATGAAGGGATAAAACAGAAATGTTAACATGGCACCCAAATTGACCATAGTCGCTGCGTGTATCAACGCACTCACCGGAGTTGGTCCTGTCATAGCCGTAAGTAACCATTGAGTGAAGGGAAATTGTGCGCTCTTCGATAAACCGCCAAGGAAAATGAAAAGCATTATGAGCCATGCAAATGAAGGATATCTGGACGGTAAGGAGGCCAAGAAGGTTACTAGTCCTCCTGAGGGGGAGGGATATAATAAAGTGGTTCCAGCAAATTGAGTGTGACTGGTAAGTAACACCAGGACACCTAAACCTGTGAGCATAGCTACATCTCCAATTCTGGTGAAAACTAAGGCCCGTATCCCGCTGATCGTCGGGAAGGAGAGATTCCTAATTCCAAATACCTTTCTGTCGAAGTCACCCACTACGTTTCTCTGATCGTCGTTTAGCCAGTAACTTATTAGTCCGTAGGAGGCAAGCCCCGTGCCTTCCCAACCGGCCATGAATAGAAGCAAGTTGTCTGAATAGATAACGGCCAACATTGATGCCACAAATATGCTAAAGAACGCCCAATATCTCCTGAGGACCCTATCTTCCTTCATGTAACCAATACTGTAAATGGCAATCAGGGTGGATAGAACTGAAACAAATACACCAAGCACAGCCTGCATTAAGCTTGAACTGAAGTCGAAGTAGGAGAAGGCCCACTGGAAATGAGATGGTACATAGAATGGATTAGAACCGTGTATTACCGATGTCAGGTTTATTATGGCCGCTAAGGCTGATAACCCTATAATAACCGTAGAGATAACTCCTCTTCCCACATCCCCAATCCTGATAGGTAATACGAGAGCTAGAAGGGATCCCACCATTGGAAGGAATACTATAAATGGCAAAAGAAGGTCTGAGCCCCTCACTATTTGAATGAAGTAAGCCAGAGGGTCAGGGCCACCATGGAAAAGGAGTTGTGGGAAGAAGAAGAAAAGAACGCTGAAGAAGGCCAAAATAGACATAGAAATAGTGTACTGTGTCGCCCTGTCCAGACTTTCCTTAATCTTTAACGTCTCGCCGTAAACCTTCTTAAATAAATAGGTTCCATAACCAGAAGAGATAGCTATCGCAATCATTAAGACAACGGTCACGATAGCAAAACCCACAATACCGTAAACTCCTATTAGTTCACCAGCCGAAAGTAGCAAAAGGATCTCACTTAACAATCCAACCGTTGGAGGGAGTCCTAGAATGTTCAAAACACCAAAGAAGGAAAGAGTAGAATGGAAGGGTGAACTGACGTAAAGTCCACCCAACTTCTCTAAATCTCTAGTCTCCAGTTCAGTTATGGTGGACCCAGCGCTCATGAATAGAATGGCCTTACCTAGTCCATGGGACACGTATACCAAAAGCGACGCAATTATACCAAGGGGAAGTGCTATGAAGCTACTTCTAAGTCCAATGGCGAAGGCTATGGAGGAGCCTAAAAGCATGTAACCCATCTGAGACACAGTGGAATAGGCCAGGAATCTCTTGAAATCACGTTGGCTGAGAGCGTTTATTCCTCCATAAATCATTGTAAGCAGTGCTAGTGCGATAAATATTGGTGCTGCAAACGAAAGTTGGGGGAATAAGTAGAAGTAAATCATTATCACAAACACTCCAAGCCCGACCATATTGGGACTCAGTAGTACAGAAATCGGGGTGGGAGCTTCTCCGTGAGCGTAAGGTAGCCAAATATTGAAACCAAAAGTGGCCGACTTGATCAGCATCCCTACTATTCCTATTGCCAATACAAACCCAGAGTAGGGTATTGAGGAATAATTGAGTAAGCCATAGGAGGTCCCATTATAGACATCCATGCTTCCGGTGGTGAGACCAATTATGATAATGGAGGAAAGCGTTAGAAGCGTTCCCACATGAGTCCAGATGAAGTAGAGAAGAGATATCCTCCTTCTATCTCCATATCCATACATTAGTATAAGGAGGAAGGAGGTCACTAACGCGATCTCTAAGAAGACATATATTTCAAGTAGGTTAATTGAGAGTACAGCGTAGAGCATTGAAAGGCTGAATAAGGTGTAGAGAGTGTAATATGCTCCCCAATTCCCGCCTCCCATCTCCTCAAATTTCTTTGTCATATAACGGGTTGAGTAGTAAGCAGTTATGGAAGTGACAAGCAATATTGTTATGAGAAATGGAAAGTTGAAGTCATTGACTGTAAAACCAAAATTTCCCACTCCATATGACACATGGAAAGCATAATAGAGATTCCGTCTAAAGAGAAAATAAAGGTTAATTAATATAGCTACTATGGAAATGGCAAGAGAAGTGTTCTTGACTTTAGAAAAAATGATTATGGAACCAAGAACGAACGATAAGATGAAAATAATGAGAGATATCAAATTAGCCTACCTCCAATTTTCCTCTTAATCTATAATATAATATAATGGCTGCAAAAGCAACTATTACTTCTGTTAACGCCATACCTATAACAAAAATTGAAAAAAGAATAGGGGTATAAGTAAATCCCAAGGCGGATCCTGCTGAAAAGACAAAGAGAATTGATGAGTTAAGGATGATCTCAGAGGAAAGGAGAATCCTAATTATATTCCTACTCTTGAATATCCCGTAAAGGCCAATACTTGTTAAGATCACCGCCAAGGTAATTCCACTAATTGAAAGGAAATTCAACCTTAATCCCTCCTAGCCAAGGTTATGGCCTCCACTAGTGTGGTAGCCAAAGCTACAATTATAATAATAGTAGGAAACCAATACTTAATTAAAAGTTGTTGAGATAAAACACTGAGGTTAAAACTTGGAGGAATAGGAGAATTGGAAGCTGTAATCGAACTGGAGAATGACAATATTATGGCAGCTAGCAGAATTATACCCATAATGGTGGCAATTGGTGCAGCCCATCTCACACCATACTCTTGGACCTGTAGCCCTCTGAATAGAACTAAGGAGATTGCGATAAACACCACTGTGGCGCCTACGTAAAGCAGAAGATGTAATACGGAGTATACGGCATAGGCTGCAGGATCCAAGAGAGCTATTAGAACCGCAACGGATATGCCAAGCACTCCCAGAGAGATTGCGGAGTAGAAAACATTCTTACCATTGACTATGACCAAGGCTGCCGCCACTGAGAATGCCCCGAATAGAATGAAAATAGGAGTCTCCACGTCAATTATCGGCAGGCTCATACTTTATCCCCTTATTTTCATCTATTATTGCCTTCACTCGCCTGACAGTCTTTCCAGTCGGCATCTCCTGCTGGAAGTCCGCGTTGAACTTGTCCGGATCGAATACAAGTTCCCTTCTGTTTTGGAAGGCAGCGTCATGCATACCAGTTTCCCTTAAAGCATCCACAGGACATATATCAACACAGAATCCACAGAAGACGCACCTCCCATAATTTATCATAGGATACTTCTTCCCTTGCTCAGTGGCCATCTTCATGGCATCAGCTGGACAGACGAGAGCACATAGCGTACATCCAATACAGATATCCTTATAGAGTCTCAACATTCCCCTGTAGCCGTTAGGAAGAAGCAAAGCCTCTTCTGGATATTGAAGAGTTATCCTAGTGGGTTTGAACGTGTACTTTAACCCAGTGGCTACTGCGGATACATGATCCGCAAATAGCCTAAATGGATTCTTCTTCTCATATTCCTTTATTTTATTTACCTTATCCATATTCCAACCACCCCCCCAATAACTATGGAAAGTAGGGCCAGAGGGAAAAGATACTTCCAGCTCCCCCTAAGCGCCTGATCTATCCTATACCTGCCATACACCGATCTCATAAAAACAGCAAACATGAGGACAAGTATGGCCTTAAAGACTGTGAAGATCATACCATAATACCCAGTGAAAGGTTGCCAGCCACCTAAGAAAAGGTCAGCGAAAAGTATGGAGTAAGCGAATGTCCCTATGTAAGAACCACCCATTGAGAGGACAAATAGAAGTCCACTATACTCAGTGTAGGGCCCAGCCACTAACTCAGATTCAGCCTCAACAATATCGAATGGAAACCTTCCTGTCCCAATTAACATTCCAACTAGGAAGAGAAATGCAGCAAAGGGATTCGCAACGAATCCTGGAATTGGGGCCTCCACTATCTTGGCCACATCTAACGTATGGAACTCTATTGCCAGTGAGAGTGAAGCCATTATGAGGAGGACGTCATATGAAACTGAGAGTAATCCCTCCCTTACCGCCCCGAGGAGAGCGAACCTGTTATTGGTGACCCATGCCGTAAAGAGAACGAAGACTGGAGTTACGGCCTCCAGCGCCAGAACTATAAGTAAGCTATAGTTGGATACTACGGCCGCCATTATTCCTGTGCCAACGTTTGGATCATAGAATTCATGAAAATACATTGAAAGGACCGACCCCGTGGGCGGTATTGTGGATAGAGGGATTGCGGCAAGGGGTAGCAGACTGACAAGGAGATAGAGGACGGGTCCTAATGCAAACAACGTACTGTTAACCTGTTCTGGAACTATAATCTCACTGAACACAAACTTCATGGCGTCCGCCACGAGCTGCAGAAATCCTCCACTTCTTTTGGAGGCGTAAAGGGGGCCGAACCTCATCTGGACCTTTGCCGCTATCTTCCTCTCAAACCATATTGTATATAATAGAACAATTAATGCGAAAATGAGCCCAGGGAATATGATCATGACGAAGAATGATGGGTATAAAATATAGAATTCTAATAAAGCCAGGACATCCATCACCTATCAGCCTCTGGAGGGAAATAGTCTAAACTTCCATAAATGGATACCAAGTCGGCATATCGGGAACCCTTTACTAATTCCTTGAAAACATAGATAAGTCTGTATGAGGGAGTTATCATTCTAACTCTGTATGGGTGAGCAGAGCCGTCACTGATCACATAATAGAGTAGCTCACCTCTCCCTGCCTCAACCATAGATGTTGCCTCTCCCTTAGGTGGCCTGAAGGAAGCATAGTATCCAGGGAAGACTACACGCCTCTGTTCCTCCAACCATTTCTTCCTTCTAGTTGGAGGGATTTGATTCAGGAATCTATCTGTAAGTATGGGCCCCTCTGGAATTTCCTTAAGTATCTGCCTGATCATCTTCATACTTTGCTCTATCTCCTCAAATCTGACCAAAGTTCTGGCGAAGCCGTCTCCCTCCTTATAAACTGGAATTTCAAAGTCAAGCTTATCGTAAGCTGCATAGGGCTCCATCTTTCTAACATCATAGTACACTCCTGAGCCCCTCAGGTTAGGGCCTACGGCACCCCACCTTACTGCATTCTCCCTGCTCATTACACCTACATTTTCCAATCTAGCCCTGATGACAGGATTATTGAGAACCATGCTCTTCCAATCCTTCAGTTTCCTTTCTGTGTAATCAAGGGCCTTATTGGTCATTTCAATTATGGCTCCTCCTAGATCTCTCCTAACCCCTCCTGGTATAATGTAGGAATTAGTTACTCTGGCTCCCGTTAATGCCTGTAAGATCTCCACCCAAACCTCTCTATCTCCAAACCCCCACATGAAACCTGTAGAATGCCCTAAGAAGACAGTTAATATGCCTAAGCCGTAGAGGTGGCTGGCTATTCTATTAACTTCTGCAGAGAAGCTTCTCAGATATTGGGCCCTTTCTGGAGCCTGCACTCCCAGTATCTTTTCAACTGCAAGTATATACCCAAGGTTCATGTGTATAGAGTCAAGTATCGCAGGCCTCTCAACTAGAGGTATGAGATGTATGTAATTTCGATTCTCGCATAACTTCTCAACAGATCTATGAACATAGCCCACGTCCAGATCAACGTCCTCAATTATGTCACCGTTAAGTTTAACTAAAATTCTCATATGGCCCGCGCCTGGATGTTGAGGACCTACATTCAGCTCCCCAGACACGGGGACTACCTCAACTCCCATCCCTCCCTCTGGAAGAAGTTCTTCAGGCCTGCTTGTCAATAAATAACCCCTCCTGTCTGACTTTGAAACTCTTCCTAAGGGGAAAGACTCCCTCAAAATCCTCTGGTAAGAACATGAGCCTAAGATCTGGATGTCCCCTGAAAGTTATGCCTAACATTTCATAGGTTTCCCTCTCAAAGGTCCAAGAGCTAGGCCAAATTGAGTAAACGGAGTCTATCTCAGGCGCCTCATATGGAACATAGGTCTTAACTATCAAAATCAGTGACGCTAAATCTGGGTTCTCGTAGGATGAGAGATGATAGACTATCGCTAGCTTCTTTTGATCAGGGTAATCTATTCCAGTTATTGATTTCAGGTGATCGAGCCCCTTCTCTTTCAGGAATTCTCCTAGTTTCAGAAGTATGGATGGATCGTTTAACTCTACATATCCTCTCCTTTCACTCTCTGCCTTAACATTAAGGTTAAATGTTGACTTAATTTCGGCGAGCAGCTTATCTATAATTCTTTCGGCTTTCTGTTGACTGGGTGGTTGTTGACTGGGTGGTTGTTGACTGGGTGGTTGTTGACTGGGTGGTTGTTGACTAAATTGGCTCATGGTATCACCTCCTCAATTCCCAATAACTCAGGACATTAATTTGCCTGACCGCGTAGTTGACTATGGGATAGAGTACAGCCACCAATACACCTATAACTAATAACAAATAGTAGGAAGCTTGAACCGTTAGAACCGATGAACCAATAAAGAGTAATACTATTATGGGCTCAAGTGAGGTATATACCAAAAGGTAACCATAATACTGAAGGGGAAACCAAAGTCTTCCCTCACCAGTCGGTATGTTACCAGCTTCAAACCTAGCGGTTTTTAATGGAGATGGACGACCTTGCAACGCCACACTTAAGAACTTGTATCCTCCGTACCCCACAGCTAAGATCACTACAATGGTAACTCCAAAGGCTACGATTGGTTGTGTTAATGTCATACAGGTTTAAGAGGGGACCTACCCATAAAAAACCTTTTTCAGAAGCGTCATTATGTATTTTTATTGTGGAACTGTGTTAAAAGTATTAAGGATCTGTCTCCCATTGGCTATACATTTGGATATATTCTGCCTAGGCACACCCTCTATACATCTCTCTGAGACAAACTGATCTAAATTCTCCAAGGTAATTAGATTATTTCTAATGAAGTTTTCGTGTAGAACACAGTTAGGTCCAGCATATCTAAAAATAATCGGATGCACCTTTCTTACCTCCTCCAACATCATCCAGGCTAGAGCACGTATCTCCCACTGTGCTCTGCTGCACGTTCTTAAACCAAAGAAGTTGATAAGTTCCCTAGCGTTCATTGTAACTACAATGTTGGTATTAACGCCATTAGGAAGTATATAGCGGGCGTCTTCCTCAGGAACGCCCTTCTTTAACAGATCGTAGTACATTTCATACACTTCTCCATAATGTTGCTCGATTTTTCCTGTGGCAGAAGGCGGTACCACTGGCTTGTAATGTTCATCCACAGGCCTAGCAAACCTATGGGAGGTCTGAGTATATGACGCTATCCTATGTCTCACCAATTGATGTGAACATACTCTCGAAATCCCCTCAATTGAAAAGGTGTATGAGGAGTGCTCAAATACCGAGAAATAGCCATGTTTAAACGATTCAGTTATCCATGTCTCCACTTCTTGAGGAGACATGTCCTCACGCCAGCCTCTCCTAGAGTGGGAAATCTTAGCCGCGATGGCGATAAGCTTCTCGCCGTCCTTGGTATAGGATACTAATTTGACCTTCACTTCAGGTTATATATACGGTTCAAGCTCATTTAACTTATACCTCCCTTCAACTCCAGTACTACTGCGAATTAGACTAGAATCATAGTTTTCTATGTCTCTTAATAAGGAACTTTCCTAACTGCCTTGGGCCTCCCCCTTCACAAACTATTCTGAAGACGGAGAAATTATCGGTGGTAAAATACTTGCTTACATGGGTAAAACCATATCTTCTCAGCGTTATTGGAGCGAAAATAGCTGATACTCCAGATAGAATAATAGTATCCGCTGTCAGCGTCTTCAAAATGGACTGAACAGATCCATTTACTAATACTGACCCAAAAAGGACAGCCACGTTACATTTTTCTTCCTTATATGATGAAAAAGGTCTATAGTTAATTTCTCCTTCGCTTGACTCTCCCCTAACCGAAAAGTCATACACTATTACCTTTGAGAATTTACCTCTATTAATGGAGGGTGAATAGCCGAAGACGCATAACTTTCCCTCAGCATCAATGAGGGGATCCTTATCCTCGAATGGTTCCAATGTGATGGCGTTCATCACTGCTAGCGCTAGACTTCTCTCACTGTTAGAGTTGAGCGATTGAGCGGCTTCATAGGCAGAAAGGCCCAACAGCTTTCCACATAGCGGGATATCGCTATCATAAATTGTGTTACTGAGGCCCACGTTTTGATCATCGAGGATGATTGATGTGTAATTTACACCAACACATACATTGAGCAACTTGCGCCTCTTAAGAAAAAACGAAAGTTCCTCCAGGGCCTCTTCAAGTATCATAATATTATCTTACCTGCCTCCTCTATAGATTCGTTTATTTCCTTGAAGGGTAACACAATCGTCCTCGAATTCAGCATAACGCCCTCTCCTAACACCACTTCGTCACCCACTATGGAACCATCCCTTATGTGATTCCAACCCCCTAAATTAGCATTGGTACCTAGTATAACTCTACTGATGCTTGAGGCGTGACCAATACGAACTCCATCCATCAACAAGGAATCCACTATCCTGCAGTAATCCCCAACTTTTGAGCCGGATCCAATTATGGCGTTTTCCACCTTTGAATTTGATCCAATTGTGACTCCATTACCTATAAAATATGGGGGAATAAGTTGGGCCTCCTTGGATACTACAGCTCCCTGCCCCACATAACCTCGCTGGAAGGACCTCCTGATCAACCTCAGATTGAGTTCCAAATAGTCCTGAGGAACACCCACGTCGGCCCAGATGCCATCGTATTCGAAAACGCCCACTGTTCCTTCATTTATTAGCCGAGGTAAGAGCTCCCTCCCTATCCCCCTGACTTGAAATTGTTTTAAGACCTGAGTCTTAAAGACGTATACGCCAGCATTAACTAGGTTGTCCCTAGGGTGAGAAGGTTTTTCAGCTATTTCAGTGAGGACATAATCATCCTTAAGGAGGACTCCATATCTTCTAGGGTTAGGTACTCTTGTACCCACAACGGTGGCCGACAGATCCTTCTGAACGTGGAACTCGAATACCTTTGTGAAATCAACCTCACTGAATATATCACCATAGACCACTAAAACATCAGTACCCAGGTCATACTTCTTAGCTATTAGGTTCAGGGGTCCGGCATCTCCTAAAGGCCTGTCTTCCCTTACAAACACTATATCAGAATCCTTATATCGTTCTTCAATCTTCTCAGCCATGACTCTTACCGATATATAGATCCTTTCCACACCTCCCCTCCTTAGTCCCTCCACTATGTAGTCAAGGATAGGCTTATCCAAAACTGGTAAGAGTGCCTTTGGTCTCGTCAGACTTAGAGGCCTGAGCCTCGTTGCGTTACCGCCAGCGAGAACTATCGCACTTACCATGCAACATAGAAGGATAAAACAAACTAAAATTACTTCATGTACTTCTTCAGTTTCTCCTCCGCAAAGTCCCAGTTAACTACGTTCCACCAGGCACCTACGTAATCAGCTCTCTTGTTCTTGTACTGGAGATAGTATGCATGTTCGAATTCATCAACTATCATTAAGATAGGTAACTCAGCGATATGGTTCATGAAATGGTTCTCGAAAGTCATTAACTGCAAGTTACCATTTTCCACATCATAGTGGAGAACGGTCCAACCGGTGCCTGGAAGAGAATTGGCGACCTCTGTGAAGACTTGCTTAAATCTGTCAAAGCTGCCATACTGTTTCTGAATTAGATCGGCTATGGCACCGCCCGGCTTTCCTCCACCCTTGCCAGCTGGAGCCATATTCCTCCAGAAGAGATCATGAAGCTTATGTCCATTTATATTGAAAGTTAGACCCCTAACAATCCCTTGAATATCATAGCCGCCGCTACCAACTTCTCCCTTCACTACTTTCTCCAATCTTTCCACTAGGGAATTAGCGCCGTTAACGTAACCCTTATGATGCCCATTATAATGGACGTCCATTATATCCTTGCTGATATAGGGTTCAAGGGCGTCCAACTTGTATGGAAGTTGAGGCAGCTCGTATTTCTTGAGTTGGATTGACATGACCGAGTCACCTTCTTTAACATCGAAGACATCAGTTATAACTTTTTGCTTCAACGAAAGATCTCGCCGGGAGAGTTAGAAACTGGATTCGAAAGGAAAGAAGGGTTGCATCAAAGTTGAGATAATATTATAAATTTTAATATATTAGCTTAAATCCTTATGGACAATTTTAGAAAGATTAATAAGAATGTCCCTGAGACTATTTGAATTAGATAAGGATCAGGAAGCCAAGAAATACAAGTGGATCCATTCGATTCTGCTAGGAGATGATTTAAAGACATCCACGTTTTCCAAATAGTAACACTTATTTGAAGTGATGGAGATCTACACTTGTGAGCAGGAGCTACACAAAATGGAAATGCGGCTTTTGTGAGAACCAGATAGCTTGGGACGAACCATTCACCTATATGTCAAATAAAACTGTGGTTCACTTCACATGCCTTAAGGATAGAGCCCTCAAAACCCCTAAGGGGGATCAAGAGGAATTGAAGATGGTCCTCGATTCATTGGAAGACGAATTAGTCTCAATTCAGAAATATAAGGAGAGATTATCAAAGGTAAGCAATGAGGACGTAAAGAAGGTTCTAGACCAAGCCGAGAAAGATGCAGAAAAAAATGCTGGAATACTTACAAGAACAGTCGAGAAATTGAGTGCTGTACTTCCCAGTTGATGGATCAATATACAGAGCGTTAGCAGAACGCAGGGAATATTTTTATCTTCACAGACATCATGATACCACAGTAATGGAAGCCCCACAGATGTTTTAGACAGATTCCTCCCTTTTAATTCCGGTCACAGATGGAGCAAACGCCACTGAGGTTAAAGTAAGGTACAATGGGATGTATCTCCACCCATTAATTCTCTATGTATAACTAGAACTGTCTTCAGAGCTAGGATCGTTAAGCCTATTGAGCCTCACCCTTTGGGCGAGATAGTGTAGTAAAATAAGATATGGGAGAGGAAGAAGCCCCGTCGATAGTAGTGAGATAAGTTCACTTGCCCTACTCTACATTTCTATAAAACTCTCCCCTCTCGACGTCGCGAGAAACGACGCTGCCAGGATATATTGTTGCATACGCCCCAATTTTGACCCCAGGTAAAATACTTACATTTATTCCAGTCTTGGCATGACCGCCTATTATTGCTCCCAACTTCCGCCTACCCGTGGGAACCCTTACTCCCTTCACTCTCATAGTCACCTCCTTCTCATCAAACCTTAGGTTGGCTGTTATAGTGCCTGCTCCTAGGTTTACTTCTTCGCATATCACACTATCCCCTACGTAGTTTAGGTGAGGAAGCTTTGCTCCCTCCATGACAACTGATTCCTTTACCTGGACGAAGGCACCGACTTTGGACTTCTTACCCAACACACTATATGGTCTTATATGAGCCATCGGTCCAACTTCGGTGTCGGAACCGATATATGCAGGTCCTTCTATTACTGTCCCGCTATAAACTTCAGCTCCTTCATCTATATACACTTTCCCAATGAGCTTCACTCCTTCCTGGACTATCCCCTTAACTTCACTATGCATCTCAGTCTCCATAAGCTGTCGATTGGCTTCTATTACTTGCCAAGGTCTACCAACATCCATCCATAGCCCCTCATGAACCACAACATTAACTTTAGTATGAGCGACCATAAGGTTAATGGCGTCAGTAAGTTCTAGCTCATTTCGTGGAGAGGGAACCAACTTATCTATATAATAAAAAATGTCGGAAGACAACTTATAGATACCGCCATTAATTACATTTGAGGATGGGTTTTGTGGCTTCTCTTCTATCTTCTCTAACTTATTCCCGATAAATGATAAAACTCCAAAATTAGAAGGATTGGGAACTTTCACTCCTAGTACGGCATTACCTGGTATGCTTATCACTTTATCAATAGCAGCAGAATCAAAAAGCAGATCGCCATACACTACTAATATTTGATCGCTTTTTATATTAAGAGAGGAAAGAGCAGCGGCGGTTCCCATCGGACCCGGCTTCTGTAGTACAACTTCCGCATCCAGAAACGAGGACTTTAGCTCCTGACTACCTATGACTACTACATCGTCCACATATTTCCTCAGAATACCTATTGCTCTTCCTAGAAGAGTAGTGCCTAGAACTGGAATAAGGGGTTTAGGTCGGGTCTGTGTTATGGGTTCTAATCGCTCCCCACGACCGGCAGCAAGAACCACCGCCTTCAAAATTATTCACTGAACTGGAAATCTAAGAACCTTACTCTTCTCCATCTCTACCTTTCTGAGGGGATAGATTTTCTTTCCTGCTTCGAATATATCGTTTGATAATTTCCCGAACACAATTTCTTGAACTAACTGATCGAACGTAGATTCCTCTGCCCTCTTCCGTAAAAGATCGGCCATTATATTACGAAGAGCTGTCCTCTGCGATCTGTGGCACCTGTAGGTAGTCAGTGCTAATCCTTTTAGTCTAAGTGTATAACCGTCCTTAGTAACAACGTCGGTAACAATGTTGACCTTTGAACTTTTCCTCCTTATGAGGGACCTAATATAGTCTCTCGATAGTTCATGTCCCACGAAGGCAGTGTTAAGTCTTTCGCCACTGTTCGTCACTGCCTTAAAGTAAAGGTGTACATGTATCAGGCTTGTATCTCCAGAGAGTTCATAGAGGGTTGTCTCCACCTTCCTGCCTAATGCGCTCTCTGGACTATAGGCCGGAGTTACACCCAGCTGCACCTCACCAAAATTCTTAGGTGCCATAATCGGGAACCATTTCTTGGCCCTCCACTTATCCTTCACTGATGTAGCTTTTTGAGGCATTGCTGCCAAAATCAATCCGAGACCAATTAAATCTTTTCACTGCCACACGCCGTTGAGTTTCAAATATAGCTTCCTCATCAATCTTAACAAAGTCCGTGCCTCTGCTTCAGTTTTCACGCCACGAAAGATTACTCTCTTCGCTACTAAATAGGCTCTCTCATCTACACTTTTACTCTTAACGTGGATATATAAATCTCTTATATACCTGTCTAACAAAGATAAGGTAGTAGAATCTACTGAGGAGATTGCTGATGTATCCTTTCGTAACTCATAAAGAATTATGGATACGGCATGTGATAAATTCAAGACTGGGTAATCTTTAGAGGCCGGAATATGAACTAGGAAGTCTGTAGCTGCAATTTCCTTCCTAGTAAGCCCGACGCTTTCCCTGCCAAACACTATTGCTGTTCTTTTACCCTTGGAAAGTTCAGCGGCAGTCCATGGTGGTACAGAGGTCCTTAATATATCGCCTGGGTTATCGGCATCGCTTGACGTGGCCATCTTCAGGTCAACACCCTGAAGGGCTTCTTTTAAATCTTTCACAATACAAGCGGAATTAAGTGTCTGAAGGCCATGGGCAGCGAACCTAGCCGCTGTTGTTAAATCACACTTGGGATTCACGATGTAAAGTTCATCTACATCGAAGTTCCTGCAGAGCCTAGCCACGAACCCTACGTTATACTCCCCTTCTGGTTCAACTAATACTACCCTTAGCATCTATAGCCTCAAAAGCTACGAGTTCCTCAAAACCTATAACCTTAGTCTTAGTCTTCAATTTGAAGTTCCTGTTTCTCAAAAAAGTTAGTAATCCGTCAATGTCTCCCAATGAGGAGGCAAGAAAATAGTACCTACTAGCCCTCACAGAATCCAAGAAACGTATTATAACCTGATTTCCATCCCTTCCTCCTGACCAACTGAACTGCAGCCATTCCCTATATTCATCAACGGGTAAATATGGCGGATTAAATAAAGCAACATCAATAACGAACTTTCTAAGACATGTCGTTAGATCACAATTTATTACGTTTACATCAACATTATTGAGTTTTGAGGAGCATAGCGAGGCTTTGGAAGCGTAGGGATTTATGTCAATCATCGTCACTCTACCTCCAGCAATGGCTGCCGCAACCCCGAGCACGCCAGATCCGGAGCCAACTTCAAGAACAGATTCTCCCTTGTTTATCCTTAATATACCTAATAGCAACTCAGTGTCCTCAGCTGGCTCATACACCTCTGGACTCACGCACAGCCGTATCCCACCAAATTCAATAGTTCGCAAACTTCCCATGGCGCGAAAGATCTAATCTTTCTGGGTTCATTAACTTCTCCAAGTCCGCATAGGGTGGAAGCTCTCTTAAGGTCCTTGTTTCTATATATGGAGAGACAAGCTAGGGCTTTCTCCACCGCAGGATCATACTCTCTTACTCTCTTGAATTCCACCGCTGTGGAAAACACCTTGGGCTTGGGAAGGAAACTAGAGGGAGGGATATGGAATAATTTATTTAATATAAAATGATAGTTAACCATAAATGAAATATAAGTAGGCTCATTAAGTAACTTCTCTACAAAATCAGACTGAAGAATCAGGATCATACGACGCACAGAAGAGGTTGAGGATTCCCTCAGGAAAATTTTAGATATTGAGTAGGGAAGAGAAGAAAATACTTCACCTCGCATATATGGTGGCTTTCTGGCGTCTGCTAAAACTGGGTTAAATTCAACGAGGTATTGGAGAAATCGCTCGTCCAACTCCACACAGAGGTCGGGATTGAGATACCTAGAGAGATACCCATCGCCGCATCCTATCTCTATTACAGGCCTTTCACTTACCATTGAAGCCAAATACTTTGCTACCTCAGGATCCCTAAGAAAGTGCTGAGAAAGTGATTTTCTCGATTTAAGACTCAAGTACGTACCCTCTCTAGAGAACCCAGAAATGTAGCCTTAGAATTTACAGGATAGACGAATAGGTTATATTTCTCCTTTCCTTCCATTTCAACCATTATCCTATTGACCAACATCTCCCTCACGTTCTTCAGGCCTGTTCTGGACTCAATTTCTTCGAAGCTCTCGAATCTCTTTTTCGTCCTCTCTTCTAGTATTTTCCTTAGGGAACCCTTACCTATGCCTGGTAGAAGTTCTAGGGCGTGCAGCTTCAATGTTAATGGCTCTGACAGGTTAAAGAAGGCTATGAATTCGCTTCTTCTATCCTCTACTATTTTATGGAGCACTTTAGGTAAAAGATCTCTTGCCACGGAAGTAAGTTCCTCTAGACCAATTACATCGTCTATTTTAACCAAATTTATTTCTTCTAAGTCTAATAGTTGCTCTGGCTTCAACTCTACATCATCCTGTCTAGGTGAACCATCCATCAGTAGGAAGTAGTCGCGGCCAAGAATTTGAAGGACAGGCCTTCCTTGATGATATCTATGTCTGTCTAGGGGATTACCCTCCTCTATATAATCCAAAACGTAGATATACCTCTCTCTGGGTCGTCTCCTCTGTAGCAAATGTTTCCCCATAGTAGCATCTATGTTTAAGCGTAAAAACTTTCAAGAGTTGACATATTTCCTTACAATGGCCAGCATCTTATCGAGTTCTTCAGTAGTGTAGGTTTTTCCCTCCAATGTAAGAAGAGTCCTGAGTTCTTCATGGGTTTTAGGACATATACTGGCGATCATGACTTTAGTCTCCTCTTTAAGCAAGAGCCCATCCAACTCATCTAGAAGCTTCAGGGCATCTTCTGCGTCACACTTGGAAACCGCGCTAAGATATTCAGATGTGCGTTGGAGTATTGCTGATGGTTGGCTGGATTTCAATACTTCCTCCAATATTTTACCAGCTACAGAGTAGGGGACATATTTCTCCTCTATAACCTGGAGGGGCGTAGTCCCTCACCTTAGCGGAGAAAGATGTTCTGGTCTAATTATTACGGTTTTCCATTTTCTTCCCAACCTGGTGTCAATAAGATAAGCTTTACCCCTTACTCCTTTAACCGTACCCACTAAACCTTGATATCTCCTATGTGGCATTCCTTTATGAATGGAGCTATTTATCTTTATTACTACTTTTTCACCCTCCTTATATTTCCTCATTAAGTTACCCAGCGGCGGAACAGCACCCCTTTCTCTTACCGATTTTCTAAGTAAACTCCTGCTCCTAGCCCTATTCCCCTTACTCGCCTTCACCATTGTTATAGACCTGTCTCCATGTCATATAGACTCGCAAATAAGTTTTTGCTATCTGAGCAATGCGCTGAGGCTTTTTCGTGGTTAGAAGAGATTTATCATATCTTGAGGATTTGCTATTATGGACATACCTGAAGCCTTTCTAGCCCTATTCATTATAGCTAGTCCTATTCCTCTCTCTGGAAAGGACTGCATTACTCCTATGTCACAATATGAGTGATCCAAAGCTCTGAAAGCAGCAAATAGGTTCTTAGCTATCTCATAAAGATTACTCTCTGAACCTAATTGTATACGGCACACAGCCTCGTTTTCAAGAATTCGTAACATCTCAGTGGAGCAAAGTACTGCCACCTTATACTTCAATGAGAGTCGCCTAACTACCTCTGGTAGGTCTCCCTTTTTCTCCACTAATATAAGTCTCTTTGTGGGGGCATAGTGTTTATACTTCATCCCAGGAGCCATTGCTTTTTCCGCATAGGCAGTACCTCTAGCCACCTCTGGTACCAATACAGGTCCCAGATATCTCTCCAGATCCTCAGGAGCAAGCGGTCCTGGTCTATATAGAATCGGTTTTTCCTTAGTTAAGTCAATTACTGTTGACTCCAAACCGAAGAAAGTATCTCCCGCATCTAAGATCATTTCCACCTCCCCTTGAAGATCTTCAACTACGTGAGAGGCTGAAGTGGGACTGGGTCTACCAGACCTGTTTGCGCTCGGAGCGGCAATAGGTACCCCACTTTCCTTTATCAGTTGAAGTGCGACTGGGTGAGCGGGCATCCTCACCGCAACTGTATCTAATTTGCCTGTCGTTTCATAGGGTACCCTTTCTGTTTTTTTGAGAATCAAGGTAAGTGGACCAGGCCAAAGTATCTCGGCAACCTCCAACGCGGTCTCTGGAATTTCTTGAGCTACCTGGAAGAGCTGCTCCTTCTCGGCTATGTGAACTATGAGAGGATTATCTGTTGGCCTTCCCTTGGCCTTAAATATCCTGAGCGCAGCTTGCGGATCGTATGCGTTTGCACCTAGTCCATAAACGGTTTCTGTCGGAAAGGCCACAAGCCCTCCAGACCTTATTATTTCAGCTGCCTTCTTAATTATCGCTGGGTTCGGGTTTAGCGGATCCAACTTCACTACTTCCGTTTCCATGGAAATCGATCCATCCGTGGACATTAAAGTTTAGACTGCCAGCAATTTAGAAAGACCTCGAAATACCTCCGATACACTCCATGCCTGGGCTATACAACCTCCAGCCCTGTAGGGAACGATATCATTGAACAACTCAGGTAAGAAGCCTCTATTGGACTTCGCGTATGAGATCAGGGGGTCAAAGTAGGCTATTAAGGACTTAAGATTAATAGGATCCTTCTCAGTCCTTGCCTTGGCATCGACATAAGCCCCCAGTAACCAAGGCCATATTGGACCGTTATGATATGCCTGATCTCTCGTCCTTCGTTCTCCTCCATAGACTGCCTTGTATTTTGGGTCAGATCTGGACAAAGTACTAAGTCCGTAGGGCCTCAATAGCTCCCTTTCAACTATTTCCATCACTTTTCTAGCAACTTCGTCCCTTACTATCTGAAAAGGTAGGGAAATAGCGAAGATTTGATTGGGCCTCACTTCCACACTTGGTCTGAGGTCCTCATCCAAGTAATCATATAAACCATGCTCCCCGACAAAATATGTGTTAAACGATTTTTTGAGTTCTTCAGCCACATAAACGAAGTGAGGTTCCGATCCAAGTTCCTTTAGTAGATGATCTATAATCATTAGAGAGTTATATAGGAGGGCATTCACCTCCACTGCGGCTCCCTCCCTTGGTGTGACCACATTACCGTCAAACTGAGCATCCATCCAAGTCAAGGGGGCACCGGAGTGAAAGAGCAATCCCCTTGACATTCTTACAATACCATTGCCTTTCAGATACCACTCTAGATCTTCGATTAATCTATCTATATTTTTTTTAATAAAGTTTTTATCTCCACTATATTTATAGTATGAATAGAGAGCGTTGATCGCCCACAGCGTAACGTCCACTCCTCTATACGAAGGTTCTCCATCGTGGTCCCTGAAGTAAGTGGGTAGGAAGCCTCTGAAGCTTGAATCTATATAACGCTGCAGTATGTCTCGAGCCTCGTTGAAGAGGCCGTTCATAAGTAAGGTGCCTTCTAAGGATATCATTGTATCCCTTCCCCACTCGCCGAACCAATGATATCCAGCTACTATTGCTGGACCCCTGTTTCCTCTTACTAGAAAATCTAAGGTTGCCCTACCTATTAGCTCCAGAATCGTCTCTGGGGGACTTTCAAGGGACGGGGCAGGTGACCTGGTGAGTCCGAAACCAAGTTCAAATTGTCTAGAGGTGAAAGTTAACGAGAACGGATTGAAGAGGTCATCTAAATAATTATTTCCTAATTCTTTATCTTTTATATAATTAAAGTTATAATACCAGAATTCCGTCTGTTGAAGTTCATATCTTTGGTTGCTCCAGACCCTCATTAATGACTTACCGTTCTCTTTCACGATCAGTTCGTTTCCTTCCCCTTTAGTTGAGAAACGCGCGAAACCACTCTTCCTCGTCAGATGATGGCTTCTGTCCGTGATTAGAGGCATGATTTTAACGCTACACTTGTCATCAATCTCATATCTTACGGTAAGTGCGCTCTGAAGCCGATGTAAGATAACGGTTTTTACAACAGAACATATTGGAAATTTGTATATCCAGCGTATATAGTTGGAGCCCCACTCACTGCCCTCCAAGTAACTATAGCCATTAGGATAGATTACATCAGGATATGAGTTAGAAGACATCGGAAACTCTTGTTCTCCATCTGAGACCCATTCTTCAAGCTTCGATAAAATTACGCGTCTGCCATAGGGTGGGTAAATAGAGGCAACCAATAATCCATGATATGTCCTAACATTTATTCCACAGAGCGTGGAGGAGGAATATCCACCAAGGCCATTAGTAAGTAGCCACTCGTTGGAAAGACAGTAATCTAATTCCATTAACCTAACAGAGTCCTCAATGCAATAATTAATTCTGCGTGGGACCACACGAGAGGGACGACCGATACGGGTTCTCCGCTTTCGGGATCTACTTGTTCAGGCAACATGCCGCTGGCGGTACCGTGGGAGGCAACCCACTGAAGGTACGCCCTCGCAGCCTCCTTGTCACCCAACATACTTTTATACTCTGAGAGCCACAAAGTAGTAATTATCCACGGATTTGGATAAGATTTCCTTTTTTGATAGGGGTCATTCTCATATCTAACTATTCCTCCACCAATCCTCAATCTCTCCTCCACGAGATTCATGGTGTTAATAACTATTGGATCCCTGGGATTAAAGAGACCGAAAAAGAATGAAGCATATAATGACGAGTCAACCACTGGATCTACGTTTCCGTTTTCGTCTAACCTTCTCACTAATCTATTTCCAAAAATCATTCTACTCCTCACCTTCTCCTTGATCTGTTTAGCGGCATCCTTGGCGTCAACTGCAAGTCCCCTATCTCCCATGGCTTCTGCTAGCTCTGAACCAACAAAGAGGGCACCATATACTGTCGCCACGGTATGAAGGTGAATCCCATATCTTTCCTCCCAGAGATCGAAGCTAGGCCTTGGTAGTCCATCCTCAGTATACGACAACATGAATTTCATTGCTGGCCTCACGAACGACTTATAGAGCTGAACCATATTATCGAAGTCTCTATAGATCGAGAAGTGAGTTGCTATAGCCCATACAGCCATGGCTGTCTCATCTTCCTGTATTGGCAAGATCTCTCTGCCATTCATGTACCATGGGTGCCAAGAGCTAGCCAATGTACCATCGCTGTTATACTTATGATACAAAGCCCCTCCTTGATTGGGCAAAGAGGCGAGAAACCTATACACTCTAACAGCTAAGTCCCCATATCCTGCTAAATCCAGTGCGTGAGCTACGTAGGATGCATCTCTTGGCCAGCAATAGAAATAACCATCTCCATATATTTTCACTAGGCTATAATCAGAGGAGGCTATTATGGCACCATTGTCACTCATATGGGCTCTAATAACAAATAGACTGGCATTTACAAGACGCTCTAACTCCTCCGGCACTTGAAAGGATTTTGAGGATCTTAGCCAGTTGGACCATAGTAAATAGCTCCTTGCAAAGGAAGCCTCAATGGAAGTTCTATCGACTTTGGGTGAAAGAGCCCTAACCTCTTCGAGAGTTTTCCCGAGCCAAAGCGTATAGTAAACTTTGCTTGGCTTTCCTGAGCGAAGTCTTAATCGATATCCCAAGATAGACCTGACGTCCTTCCCCTGAGCTATGGGATTCCCCTCTAAGGTGTCATCCTTGACATCCCAGTCTATTTCACCTTTACCAACCGTAAATATTATGTTACCCTCCTCCTGTCCTATCAACTTAAAGGCGAGGTAACGCTTTGACTTGTAATGTATTATGGACTTTGACTTCGGATCGTAGAAGGCCGTATCACCAATTTCATTCCCATATAATGCTATTTTATTTATGAAATAAATAGATACTTGTTTCTCCTTATTAGACATAACATTTACTATTCTATAGAAAATGGGTAAGTCTGGGTCAACAAAGTCCTGTGATGTAAGTGAGAGATCCGTGTTGGCCGCACTAGTTTCAAATATCATGGAGGAGTTAAGATATCTATATTTAGGAGAAAATGAGGCGAAGGAATATGTTGAACCGTCAGAAACAATGATCATGTCAACTCCTCTTCCGTTACTCTGATTTTCCATCCCCACATAGGGGTAATATATATCAGTAATATTGGCCATGGAATCAATGTTCACCAATAGATGCCCGTTTCCTACTACCCCAACACGCACCCTTCTCCCATATAACAGCTACCATAAAAGTCTAATAGCTCTGGCAGCAAGGCGATCAATTATCACTATTTTTATCACGTTTAGTTCAGCTTTCTGATTAAGTAGTTCTGATTGCCTTAGCTTAAGGACCTTAGCTTAAGGAAAGAGTTAAATCCCTATACACTATAACGGACATGACTTTCCCTTTCGCGGTGAGGATTTCCTAGTTCAATACCCTGCGCCATTTCCAACTGGATAGATGGCCGCATTGACTTGAAAGTTCGAATCATGAAGACACGGGTACGTTATTAGTTCGACCCGGTGATGGGACAACAGCAAACTTCACTGACCCCTATTCGGATGTCTCTGTGACGATCACATGCTCATATTCATTATAGATCATACAGTAAAAGTTACCTGTTAAAAACCGAGGGAGCTATCCACCTCACGTTTTACGTCCCCCAAGACAGATATTTCTTAGTTCAAGAATGTAAAACACTTGGGCTGCAGATATATATGTCAAAAAGTCTAAGGTTGGGTTACTCATTTATTTCCAGAACAGAATATTAGTCTATATGACAATTTTAATAGCAACCATCGGATTTGAGGAGAAGTTTCTGATTAGAGCCATACTAAGACACCTGAATGAGGGAATATCAGAAATATTCATAATCAGGACCGAGGAGTCGGACGATCGTCTTAAAATGGAAAAAGCAATAGAAAATGTCAAATCCCTAGCTAAGGAAGTTTCCATACCTGTCCACGAAGTCGGGGTAAGTGTAAATAATGTATTGGACGCATTAAATAGGATCGCACAAGTCGTGACGGAAGAAACAGAGGAGAGAATTGTGGTAAATTTGAGTGGAGGACTGAGAGCGTTAGGAATCGAGGTTTTACTTTCTCTGATACTTTCTGAGAAATTGAATGCTTTGCTAGAAATCGAGTTAGAGAACCTCAGTGGCGTTATCACTTTCAAGTTAGGTGACGTACTACCCGGGGAGCTAAGAAGAGAAGACCTAATCTTAATGGGAGCATTATTAAAAGGTTCTATGTCATTATTGGAAATCTGTAAATCACTTAATTTACCTAAATCTTCCGCATGGCGGCGCGTTAAGGGCCTAATCGATAAAGGGTATGTCTCCGAATTTAAGGAAAATAGAAGGTCGGTTTTCGAACTGACTACAAAAGGAAAGTTAAGGCTTTCTCTCGTTAACCTGAAAAATGAACTTTAAACTGAGGGCTCCCTTCTCGGTCATCCCTCCTTAGTACATTTTAATCACGGTACTCTTTTGCGAAGATTTCTGCTTAGACATGCACAATTTCCTTTCGGGCTAAATACTCTCCAACACTTCTGAAGAAATAGATATTATTAATTGGAAAATTTTTAAATGGACTAACAATCAGTAACAACGGATTATTTGGAGGGATATCTCCAGACATGGCAAACATTATTTCAGCAAGTAATATATTAAATAATAACTTCTCTATATTAAATATTTTAATTAGAGAGAATCTGTCGTAATATATAATTCCATGCTAACCACATTAATACTTTTGTTGCTATTCATAGCTCTGAACCTGCGAGAGAGTTAATTACAAATAAGACAAAAATATATACGTATTAATTATATTAAGTATACATCTTCAAATCTTTCCTCAAACGCATGTCTAGACAACTTGCCTTTAATAGGGAGGACATATCCACAAAATCTACATCTGTTCCCTTTATCTAGATTCCATGTGACTAATCGATATCCATTCCTTCCTATCACAACCTTTCCACAACCTGGACAATAGGTATTCTCATAAGGACTGCCCGACACGTTTCCTATATAAACAAACTTCATCCCTTCCTCTATGGCAATTTTATAGTGTGCCTCCAATGTTTCTAGCGGGGTCCACGGAAAATTAGTCATCTTATAATCGGGGTGAAATCGTAGGAAGTGGATAGGAACTTGGTCTCCCATCAAATTAATTATTGATCTGACTAAGTTTCTCGCATAATTTAGATCATCGCCCACTTGAGGTATAATGAGGTCAGTGATCTCGACATGAACCCCCCTCTTTTGAAGTCCTGCAGCGGTCTCCAGTATGGGCTCAGGTCCTGAAGCTCCAGTGTATCTTTTTAAGAACTTAGGTGCCCCATTCCCCTTGAAATCAATTGTTATCGCGTCAAGAAAGGTGGACAGATATTCGACACCCTCAACAGTCCCATAACCGTTACTTACATAGGTATTAAAAAGTCCCTTTTTCCTTGCTTCCATGCCTATATCATGAGCAAACTCTGAAAATATCATCGGCTCATTATACGTATAGGTAATTCCATCTGCACCATAAGCCAAAGCCAGTTCCACTACTTCATTTGGAGAAAGCCTAACGCCTTCCACCCTTCTTCTTTGGCTTATCTCATAGTTCTGACAGTAGAGACACATCCAAGAGCAGCCTGTGGTAGAGATCGAGAAGACCTTGGAGCCAGGATTAAAGTGAACTAGAGGCTTCTTCTCTATGGGATCTATATGAGCGGCCTCCACCAAGCCATAGACATCCAGGTTCAATTTTCCCTCCCTAACAGACCTAACTCCACAGAACCCTACCTGACCCTCACCAATAAGGCAGCGTCTAGCACATGCTAGACATCTCACTTTCTCTCCTTCCTTTCTGAAGAGAGAAGCCTGCATTGATAAATTATAGTGGAGTACGACTATATTTTATGAGGCTATTGCTCCTCTTTAAAAGCGATCTTTCGCCAGAAGAGGTGAAGAGGAAGTTGAGGCAGTCCTCCATCGATGTGATAGATGTTAGACGTGGAAGGTATATGGAAGTAGACGTGAGGGGAGAGGATATTGACTTGAAACCAATATTCATGTTATTGGGTGAGCCACTGGAAGTAGTTAATACGGAGCATATAAGCGGGACTTTTTGGTCTAAATTTAATCAAGAAAGGTTCTGGGAATGCCATGAGTTACTGGAGGATAAGTGGCGCATAAGTGAGGGAGAGGAGAGGGACTATCTTCAAGCCCTTATATTGATCTGCACTTCCTTACTAAAGTATAAGAAAAATCAACTAGAGGTCTCCGATAAGTTGATGGAGAAAGCGTTATCTCTTATAGCCAAACTTTCTGAGGATCGCCTTCCTCTCCTGTACAGACGCCTCATCCTCGACACCTAGTGGAGATTGCCCATCAATTACACCAACTATACCTCTTCCCTGTTCAGTCTCTGCAACAATTATCTGCAGTGGGTTAGCCGTAGCCGCGAAGAGCCTAACTACTTCCTGTACTCCTTTCAATTGATTTAATATATTAATAGGATATCCTTCCTTAATATAGATGATAAATACGTGTCCGGCCCCAACCTTTAGACATTGATTTACTGCCACCTTGATTAGCTCATCATCATTCCCGTCCTTCCTTATTAACCTCTTGCCACTCGCCTCACAGAAACACAGACCAAATTTTAGATGGGGGCTAGAGGAAGCTAAAACCTCATAGAGATCCTCTACGGTCTTTATGAAGTGTGCCTGTCCTACGATTACGTTGGTTCCATCTGGAATATCCACCTGCACCACATCAAATTTAACACTCATGTCTGCGAAATTCGCTGACCACTTTTTAGGCTTGATGGGGGGTTACTTGTATAGATAGGCGTAGTCAATTGTTATTTCCATGCCTCCTGTTAGATTAATATGAATCTTTTGACCTATAGTGGTGACCAGTACGGTGTAGCTCCCTGGGGCAAGATAGAAACTAACTAACCCATCAGAGTCAGTGGCATTCTGTGCAACTAGCCCCGAGGAACTGTAAACCCAAACTTCGGCGTCGCCAAGAGGAGAGGTACCCCCAAAAGGTCCGTAGTTAATAAGGACGCTCACCTCTAATTCATACTTGCCATCTATGGTTTGGGAGGGAATTGTAGAAGTCTTTACAGTGGTTCTATAGCCTGACAGGGCGTAAACTCCTAGTGATGTTAAGACTAAAATAATAACGGCGACGGCTACGAGGATCTCCTTCTTCATGCGACGTAAAACATTTTTCCCAATATATAAATAATGTGCAACGATGCCTAGGCTGAGAACACTGGCTGAGGTGATTAAATACGTTGGATACATGAACCTTACGCCTTTACTGAGAAGATATCTTATACTCGGCGCCTTCGATGGCATAGTATTGGCTGTGAGCGTCATAATACCTCTTTACTCTCTCCATACTAAGCCTGAGACGGTTCTTCTTACTGCAGTTGGGGGGTTGTTGGGGATTTCGATTTCATCGGCATTCAATTCACTAATTGTAGAATCAGAGGAAAGGAGAATAGAGTTAAAGAACCTCGAGAGACAGTTAATGAAGAGATTGGATGGAACGGTATATGACTATGGTGCCAAGGTTGCGATCACTCTATCTGCCCTAGTTCATGGCTTGTCACCACTTTTGGGGTTTATTCCCGTGTTGACAGATATCTACTTGGGTGGAATTTTAGGTTTATTATTATCTATAACATCACTCGCCTTAACACTTACAGCTTTGGGTTTAGTCTATGAGGGCGGAATGAGGGAAAAATTAAGGGCCTCTTTAATAATGGTAATAGCCGGTTTCATGTCAGCTGGATTGGTGTATGCAGTAGCAAGATGATCCTTATATCTTAATGCAAGGATCTTTCCGTCAGAGAGGAGATAGATAGCCCTTTCCCGTCCATAGAAATATACATCCAACTCAGGGTGTTGTATAGCTCGCACATCAAATTAAACTAACTTAACCCCTTAACGTTTGCTCGTTCATGTATGCCCCTAATGCCCTAAACTAGCTCCTGGATGCTTCGTAGATACGAACTAGGAAGTTTTGTTTTAAGGTTTATACAAAAGTGAGGTGAGGTAGTTAACCCTTTGACCTCAAGAAATCTTCGTGGCCTTCCTCATCAACGTTCCTGAAGCTAAGCCTGTAACTGGCGTTTGGGTAGTTGACCTTGATTACAACACTTTTAACATTCTCAAGAGATCAGCTTGGACGGTACGTTAAGCCTGCAGAACCCTCTACCCCTAGCTAGGAGGCAAGGTGAGGCTATGAAGTGGGAAGTCTCCACCGTGAAGGGGACCTCGTCTGTAGGGGTGAAGCTAGCTCACGTTTAGAGCTTTCACTCTCAGGTATCTCCCACTAATTCTAGTCACCTTTCTCTTCATTCATGGAATTGAAGAGATACGTTGGCCCCCTGGTGTTGGGAGGGTTGGGAATTGAGATCTTGTTCAGTAAACTAGGAACGGTTGCCCTTCATGGACTCCTTATATATATTTTTGCCATAGGAATAATCCTTATCATAATAGGACTTCTATTTAAAAAAATAACAATTAAAAAACTTAAAACAATTGAACTTGATAGAAACATAATACTTCTTGATCATGAGAACAAGGTCAAGGGGGCATTGATCTACAGATTAATATTTAAAGAAAGGAATGTCCAACAGAAGTTTGATTTCTCAGAAGAAATTGAGAGATTAACTAAGGTTATCGCTAAAACTTTCCCCAAAGTAGAAGTAATCATAGTTACCTTAATGAAGAATAAACCTGGGTCCCTTCTGGTTTTAGAGGCTGAGGGAAAGGATCAAACCAGTGTAAAGAAAATTCTTATGGATGTGGGAGAGTTTATAGATAACGTAAAGGATTCATTGGCCCCTGATTTGGAGACGCTACCCTCTGAAGCCAAGAATGTTCTTCCTCTACCATGGGGTAAAGAGGGAGAAGTGCCCTTCTTGAGGATCTATGACACCATGCCAACTTCACCAACTTCCAAGTCATACTCTGTGGGATTCGACCTACAGCTTGGCGAAGCCAATGATGGATTCAACACTCCAGTGGGCGTTAAGTTGGAGGATATAGAAAGACATGTGGCAATTTTCGGAAGTACCGGTAGCGGAAAAACCAACACGGCCGCATTACTAAGCCAAGAGTTAGGAAGAGTGGGATATAGGGTGATAATATTGGATTGGCACGGGGAATATAGTAGAAAGCTGCCAAACAACGTAGTTTGGGATCACTCAAATCCATTAAAATTGAATCTACTACAGGGAAGTGAGGATCTTGATGAGATTGTTCAGATATTGGGTGACGTACTAGACTTGAGCGAGCCCCAGAGGTTCCTACTGCTTACGACTCTGCATTCCATGAAAGTAAGAAGCAGAGAGAGACTTTTTCGATCTGTAGCTGAAATAGAGGAGAACTCCTATTGGATAAGAGATGTAAAGTATGCTCTAGCAAGGAAGTTATACGTAATCTCATCCCCTAAGGCTGATATACTCTTTGATGATGTAGCGGGAGTAGGATGGTCCGAGATCCTTGAGAAGCTGAAGGGGGTAAACATTATCGATTTATCATTCGTTACTGAACTCGTATTAAGGAGGGCTTACACTTTATTCTTGCTTAAATTTTTGGTAGAAGCCCATATACGTAAATGGGACGGCAGAAGCTCTCTAATAGTATTAGAGGAGGCTCAAAACTATCTAAGAGACGAGAGCCAGTTCATAGAGCGAGTAACCTCTGAAGTAAGAAAGTATCATGTTGGGTTATGCATTGTATCACAGTCTCCATCGTCTCTGGCTGCAAGCGTCCTAAAAAATACAAATACAAAAATAGTTCATGCTATAAAATCAAATGGCGATAAATCAGTCATAAGGGAATCAATGTCCTTAGAAGAGAAGTTATGGTCCTCGCTTGATAAACTTAAGATGGGAGAGGCAATAGTGAGCAGTCCATCCCTCCCCCAACCAGTAGTTGTAAAAATAAAAAAGGTCTAATCCTCATCCTTTTTCTCTTCTGACTTCTTGCTCTCTCCGCCCTTAGGCTCACTCTTCTTTCCAGCTGCTATCAGATCGTCTATCCTTAAGATCAGGGTGGCGGCCTCAGTGGCTGCCTTTATTGAGTTGGTCTTAACCACTCTCGGCTCTACCACTCCTAACTTCCACATGTCATCAGGCTGGCCTGTGAACACATTAACACCATACCACTTATTGCCTTCATTCTCATGGAGACTCCTCAGCTTCATCAGGAAGTCAATCGGATCCAATCCAGAGTTCTCCATCAGTGTAACAGGAAGACCCTCTATAGCGTTAGCGTAGGCCTCTATAGCAAGTTGCTCCTTTCCACCAACCTGAGGAGCTAGCTTCCTAAGTCTCTTAGCTATCTCTATCTCTACTGCGCCTCCTCCAGCCACGACTCGACCATCTCTAATCACGTCGGCAGTTGTGCCTAGAGCATCTTTTATTGCTCTCTCCGTCTCATCAACGACCCTCTCTAATCCTCCCCTTATCAGAATACTCACGGCCTTGGGGTTCTTGGCACCTTCTACGAAGACCATCTTATCTTCTCCTACCTTCCTCTCCTCAACTAACTCAGCATAGCCGAGGTCTTGGGCGGTCAACTCATCTATGTCAGAAACCACTCTGCCTCCGGTTGCCCTGGATAGCTTCTCCAGATCGCTCTGCTTAGCCCTTCTCACTGCCAATATACCATGCTTAGCCAGGAAGTGTTGAGCAACATCATCGATTCCCTTCTGGCATATTACCACGTTAGCTCCGCTGGCCACTATCTTATCGACTTTTTCCTTAAGGATTGACTCATCCTCCTCAAGGAACTTCTTCATTTGTGTAGGATCATTTATCCTGATCTCAGCGTCAATCTCTGGTTTCTCGACCTCAAGTGGGGCGTTAAGCAATGCTATCCTAGCCTTCTCAACCCTCTTAGGCATCCCTGGGTGAACGACTTCTTTGTCTACTACTATACCATAGACTAACTGCGTATCCCTTATGCTACCTCCGTGCTTCTTTACTAACTGCACATTGTCCAGGTCCACGTACCATCTGTCGCCTCTCTTCTCAGTGACCTGAGTAACAGCTTTTACCACTATATCAGAAATGTAGTCTCTGGCTCCTGCAACTGCTTTACTGTTAAGGGAAGTATGGGCCACTTTCCTCAAAGTATCCAAGTCATCTACAGTAACCTTAGCACTTAGCTCATCCACCGCCTTAATGGCCTCCTCCTCAGCCTTCTTATAACCACTAACTATGACTGTTGGATGAATATCTTTGTAGAGAAGATCCTCGGCCCTCTTGACCAACTCCCCTGCTAATATTACGGCCGTTTTAGTTCCGTCTGCTGTCTCCTCGTCCTGCCCCTTTGCGATCTGTACTAACAATTTTGCTGCAGGGTGCTGCAGATCCATTTTGTCAAGAATAGTAGCTCCGTCATTGGTTATGGTAATGTCTCCTAGGCTATCTACGAGCATCTTGTCCATGCCCCTCGGGCCATAGGTGGTCTTAAGCATCTCCTGCACTATCTTAACTGCCGATATGTTGACCCTTAGGGCCTCCTTGCCGTAACTCCTACTAGAGCCTTCCTTCAATATTATGACAGGTATACCCTCTGGAGTTTGAGCAACCGTAGCTGTTGAGGACATTTACTTATCACCTTTCACTGCCTCTTAAGAAATGGTTCTATAAAAATTTTTCTGGACCATCTCTAGGCTAAGATTGTCCATAAGAGGAACGTAAACCGAATTGGAAAGGAGCCGCCGACGGGACTTGAACCCGCGACCACCGGCTCTCTAGCCTAAGTTACGAGGCCGGCGCTCTACCGCTGAGCTACGGCGGCAAATATCCTCTCTTTAACAACTTTATAGTATCTTATAGCCCTTTCGATTAGTTCTTTGTATGCGCCCAAATAGTTCTTTGGAGAGAGAGCCAAATTGAGTTCCTGTTCTGTAACTAGGGAAGTCACCTTGGGCTCTCTGATTGCCGCTTCATAGAGGGAAATTCCATCATTCCTGACTGTCTTAGTCAAGGCAGAGACTATATTATGGGCCATATGTCTAGGTAGTCCTTTCCTTGTGAGAAGCAGCATTAAACTCTCCCCCATTATCCCACCCTTAGTAAGGTCCAAGTTTTGAATCATCCTTTCCTCATTTACTCTCAAGCCTCTCAGAAGCTCATCGAAACTGTCTACCATTTCGTCAATAATCATTAGAGAGTGAGAAATCATTATCCTTTCGGATGAGCTATTGGTTAGGTCCCTCTCATGCCAGGTTGGTATGTTCTCTAAGGCAGGAACCACCATCCCCCTTAAGACTTTGGATAAACCGCATATCTTCTCCGATATGACTGGATTCTCCTTCTGGGGCATTGTGCTGCTTCCCACCCTGGATTCCGCCGCCTCTGCCAATTCCCCTATCTCTGGCCTCATGAGTTCCCTGACCTCGAGGGCAAATCTTTCAAGCTGGGAGCCCAGTATGGCAAGTTGGCAGATCAATTCTGCATGTCCATCCCTAGGGGCTATCTGAGTAGATATTTCATGAACTGGTAAACCCAACCTCCTTGAAACCTCCCTTTGTATAGAGATCCAATTTTTTCCCCATCCCGCCCCAGTTCCAACGGCCCCCGCCATCTTAATTTTCAATAGTCTAGTCTTAAGTTCCTCAAGTCGTTCCAGGGATCTACTTAGCTCGTATACGTAATTAGCCATTTTGAACCCTAGAGTTATGGGTAAGGCATGCTGACCATGCGTTCTTCCCACCATGATGGTTTCCATATATTTCTGAGCCAAAGAGGAGAGAAAATCTAGGGATCTCAGAAGCTTAGTTTCAAGAAGTAGGAGCGCATCCCTAAAAATAAGGGAATAGGCAGTATCGACTATATCATAACTCGTGGCACCATAATGTACTAATTTTCCCGCTTCACCGGCCTTCTCGGCCAACACCACAGCCATCGCCATAACATCATGTCCTGTCTTCTTCTCCATTTCATCGACTTCCTCTAGGGTAACGGTTGATGAGACCTGGTTAACTGACGCGACTTCGCGGGGATCCATCATACCAACTTCAGCTAGGGCCTCTAACAACGTAATTTCTACCTTCAACATGGTCTTTAGTAAATGGGTCCTTGAGAAGAGCTCCCTCATCTCATTGCTCCCATACCTCCAATCTAGGGGACAAACCGACATGCCTAGAAGTCTATTTAAGGGGTTTAAGGTTTAATCCAAGTGATGAGAGTAGCCACTTTAGGTAGTCACTCGTCTCTTCAAATACTTCACGGTTTGAAAATGGAAGGACTAGAGACGGCCGTAATTACCGAGAAAAGTAGAGAGAGCTTCTATAGACAGTTTGGCTTCATCGATCATGTGCTCTCTTACCAGGAACCAGACCAGGCCGTAGATCTGCTTAATTCTGCGGGAGATGTAATTGTGCCTCACGGAAGCCTCATCGAACACATAGGCCTTGCCAAGGCCTCTAAGCTTAAGGACAAGAGCATATTTGGTACTAGGAACCTTTTCCAATGGGAGTCGAATCAGAAAAGGAAAATGAATCTTTTGAGATCTGCTAAAATAAAAGTGCCTAAAGAGTTCGAGAGCCCAGATGACGTAGATAGAAGAGTCATAGTGAAGCTGCCAGGAGCCAAGGGAGGTAAAGGTTATTTTTTAGCAGAAGGAAAAGAAGAAGTAAGGAAAGGTTTAGAGAGACTGAGATCTATTGGTCTAATCAAGGATGAAAAAGAAGTACTCATTCAGGAGTACATAGTGGGAGTTCCGATGTATTTTCAATTTTTCAGAAGTGTTATCAGGAACAGGGTAGAGATAACAGGGATGGACATCAGATATGAGTCGAATGTTGACGGCCTCAGGAGGCTAGGGAAGGTGGATGGCGTGAACCCGACGTTTGTAGTAGTAGGTAACATCCCCGTGGTTGCCAGGGAAAGTCTGCTTCCTGAAATTATGAATTACGCTGAGTCTTTCACGACAGTCGTGGATCAAATAGTAGGGCCAAGGATGATAGGACCGTTCTGTTTGGAAACTGTTGTGACTGATGAGATGGAGATAGTATCATTCGAGTTCTCTGGCAGAATTGTTGCTGGCACTAATTTGTACGTTTACGGAAGTCCCTATAGTTGGTTATACTGGAACGAACCAATGAGCGTGGGGAGGAGAATAGGAAGAGAACTGAAGGAAGCTCAGGAGAGGGGAAAACTGCAGGAGGTGCTAACTTGAGGATAGCTGCCCTAGCCAGTCATTCGGCGCTTGACGTGTTCGATGGAGCAAAGGATGAAGGCTATGAGACAATAGCCATCTCAAAGAAAGGCAGAGAGAGGCCATACATGGAATTCAATGCCGTAGTGGATCATCATATAATCGTGGACGACTTTAAGGAAATACCAACTGAAAGGATCTCTTCGAAGCTTAACGAAATGGAAGCCATAATGGTTCCAAACAGAAGCCTGGCAGTTTATGTAGGTTATGATTCGATAGAGAAAATGAGGTTAAAATTCTTCGGAAATAGATTCATGCTAAGGTGGGAGGAGAGGACGGGTTCAAAGAACTACTACGCCCTTCTAGATAAGGCAAGGATAAAACGTCCTAGAACCTACACCCTACAGGACAAGATTGAGGGACCAGTAATTGTTAAGGTCCAAGAGGCCAAGAGAAAGGTGGAGAGAGGCTTCTTCTTCGCAGCCAATGATAGAGACCTTAGAGAAAAACTGGATGCCCAGGTTAAGGCAGGAATTGTAGATCCCAAGGATATGGAAAAATCGGTAATAGAGGAACTGATCTTAGGGGCTCATTTTAACGTAAATTTCTTCTATAGTCCAATTAGGAACAGAGTTGAGCTACATAGTGTAGATAGAAGAATCCAGAGCGACTGGGACGGGTTTTACAGACTTCCAGCTGAATTACAGCTTAAAATGCAGAGCCAACCTAGGTTGGTTGAGGTAGGACATGAAGGGGCAACATTAAGGGAAAGTTTGCTCCAGGGAGTATTTGAGATGGGCTACTCTTTCGTCCAGGCTACAAAAGAGTTAGAGCCACCAGGGATAATTGGACCATTCACCCTTCAAATGATGGTAACTCCTGATCTAGATTTGGTTGTATATGATGTAGCCCCCAGAATAGGAGGAGGAACCAACGCCCATATGGGAGTAGGAAGTCAATACTCCAAACTATATTGGCGTGAACCAATGAGCGTGGGGAGGAGAATAGGAAGAGAACTGAAGGAAGCTCAGGAGAGGGGAAAACTGCAGGAGGTGCTGAGTTAGAACGTTCTTTTACGTGAACTTACCCCGCCCTCATGGAGCTTCACTCCTTGGGCTGAGGTTTACCGCTTCATAGTCTCACTCCTAGTATCACCTCGCCCATGGATAGAGGGCTTCACTGGCTCAACACTCCCAACCGTGAAGATATTCCAAGTTGTCCATAGATTTAATGGGAGAGACATACTTCACGGACCCTTGCTTTAACTGAAGAGTCTCGGTGACCTTACTCGGTCCGCGACTGCCATCACTAAAATATTAGAAAATTTGTTTAAAAATCTTTAGGAGATATCTATCCCTTCACGGAAGGGCCTTCTGCACAAAACCCGCGAAGATAAATATCAAAATGTAGATCCAGTAATCTTTTTCTTATCATTTCATGACCTCATCTACTTTTTCTTCATTATAGTTTACGTGTGGGAAGGGTTTTATACAGGCTATCAATCGGTATTAAAACGGTGGTTCATGCTCGATATTGTGGTAGGCGGCTTTTTCGGTGATGAGGGTAAGGGAAAAATCTGCTCCTTCCTTTCATTGAGGGACTCTCCAGTAGCAGCGGTGAGAACTGGCTCAATTAACGCTGGGCATACTGTAACCCATGAGGGTAGAAGTTGGAAAATTAGGATCGTCCCCTCTGCATTCACTAATTCGAAGACTGAGTTACTAATTGGTCCTGGTGCACTAACAAGTGTAGAGGTTCTATCCAATGAAATCGAAGGCACTGGCGTCGCAGGAAGGATATTCCTTGATCCTCATGTTGGTATAATAACAAAGGAGGAGGTCGAGCAGGAGAGAGCTGATGACTATCTTATAAATAAAATAGGTAGCACAGCTCAAGGAGTCGGATATGCCGAGGCCAAAAGGGTCTTAAGGAAACTAAGACTTGCCGAGGATTACAACGAATTGAAAGGAATGCTCGTCGACGTACCATCTAGGGTAATATCTCATATAGAGAAGGGAAGTAAAGTCATGGCAGAGGGCACGCAAGGGCATTACCTAAGCCTATATCACGGTTCATATCCGTTTGTCACTAGCAGAAACGTTACTGCGTCGGGAATCTTAAGCGAAGTGGGTGTAGGGCCTAAGTATGTGAAGGAAGTAATCATTGTATTCAAGTCCTTCGTTACTAGAGTAGGACAAGGTGAGCTACCGGGAGAGTTGGAGGAGGAAAAAGCTGATCAACTAGGCTTGATAGAAAGGGGGACAGTAACGGGAAGGAGGAGGAGGGTTTCTCCCTTTAATTTAGATCTGGCCAGGAAAGCAATTCAACTAAATGGTGCCACACAGGTTAGCATAACTAAGCTTGATTGGCTGTTCAAAGAGGCCTATAATGTGAAAGAGTACTCAAAGCTCCCGCAGGAGGCCAAGAGGTGGTTGGATGAGATCGAATCCCAGCTAAAGGTCCCTATAACTTTGATAGGAACAGGAGAAGAGAGCATGAGCACTATAGACCTGAGGAGGGAGAAAGGAATTGAAGTATGATGTTGTGATAATTGGGGCAGGACCAGCAGGTCTCTTCGGAGCCTATGAGCTATCGAATAATATTAGAGAAGGGCAAAAAATTCTTCTAATAGATAAAGGGGCTAGGGCAAGTGTAAGGGCCTGTCCATTACTTTCACCAAAGGAAAAATGCACCTTCTGCACGCCCTGCCATATAACGTACGGTATTGGAGGAGCAGGGACATACAGCAGTGGGATAATTAACCTAAGACCAGACATAGGTGGAGAATTACATGAACTTCTCAAGAACTGGAATGAGGCTCAATCCATGATCGATTACGTGGACGAGGTCCTGGTCTCTTTTGGTGCGCCAAGGGATAGAATATTCACTCCTAATGACGAAAAGGTGAAGGAAGTCCAAAAGAGGGCAGCAAAGGCCGGTGCCGAGTTCGTTCCCATTAAACAGAGGCATATAGGAACCGACAAGACACCCGAAGTTATAGAAAACATGACCAAATATGTAGAGTCACGTGGGGTTAAGGTCAGCGATATGACAACAGTATTTGAGATACAGAAGAAGGATGGAATCTTCAATCTGAAAACTTCTAGGGGAGAAGTGGAGGCTAACATAATATTGGCGGCACCAGGGAGAGCTGGAGCCCAATGGTTTTACTCAGAGGCGAAAAAGTTAGGAGTGGATATGGCACCAGCTCCCTTAGACATCGGAGTTAGAGTTGAAGTAGAGGCCCTTGTATTTGATGAGGTGACTGCTGCCACATGGGATCCGAAGATAATCCTCTACACCAGAAAGTATGACGATAAAGTGAGAACTTTCTGCGTAAATCCACGTGGATATATAATGAAGGAAGTTTATGCGGATGGAACCATAGGGGTTAATGGAGAAACTTACGCGGATAAGAAAAGTGGCAATACCAACTTCGCCTTCCTAACCACAGTTAAACTCTCTGACCCATTGGAGGATACCATAGAATATGGCAAAAGTATAGCTAGACTCATGACTAGGCTAGGTGGGGAGAAACCAATAGTTCAGAGGCTTATGGACTTGGAAAAGGGAAGGAGAAGCACTTGGGACAGGATAAGTAAGTCAACAGTGAAGCCTACTCTTAGGGATGTCACTCCTGGGGACATAAGTATGGGGCTACCGTTTAGAATAGTGGAGGACCTAATGGAAGGGCTCCAAAGACTGGATAATGTTGCGCCTGGCGTCTACTCGTCTAACACACTGCTTTACGCGCCAGAGATAAAGTACTATAGTATGAGGGCTATAGTAGATAGAAATATGGAAACAGTCGTAGACAACCTGTTCGTGGCTGGAGACGGGGTAGGACTTTCTAGGGGAATAAACGTGGCCGCCGCTACAGGGATCTTGGCTGCCAGAGGGATTGGTCTTAAGTTGGGACTTTAGCTGGACATAGAAGGTGCAACGCTTACCGCTGAATTCATTATTTCTAGTGCGCAGATGTGATTTCAGGTACATGTGAAATTATCAGAGATTGGTGAAATGGAATTCATTAATACTGTAGTGAAGAAGATATTAGGAGTCTCCAAGTTAGATGACGTATATCATCTGGATGGAACGGTGTATAAGCTAGACGGCTTTCCCTTGTCTTTCAAGATGGATGGAATGGACACCTATGACTTAGGGTGGAAGGCAGTAACGGCAGGCATCAGTGACGTGATGGGGAAGGGCAGTATACCTTTACAGGTCATGGTCTCTGTGGGGCTTAACCCCAATATGGAACTCCAAGATGCTCTATCCCTATTTGAAGGAGTAGGGGATTCCGTCAAGTATTATGGAGCTAATTATGTAGGTGGGGACACAAACGGAACAAACGGAGATGGCTGGATTGATGTGGCGATAATAGGTAAGGCACAATGTTACAAACCTTTATCGGAAATAAAGGAGGGAGACGTAATAGTTTTAACAAATCCCATCGGTTCTACCTCTGCTGTTTTCATATCGAAAATATTAAGTATAAATGTTCCTTCTCAATTTCTTCTTCAACTAAAGCACCCCATAGTTAATAGACACCTTCCAGGGGCAATGAAGGAAATGTGCCATATGATTTCCTCATCTACCGATCTAAGTGACGGACTTCTAATATCATTGCTCAAGGCCTCAGAGGCTTCTGGATGTGGAATGAACTTGGAAATACTACCGTTCAGAAAAGACGTCTTACAATATATTAACTCTCTCAGGCTCGACTCACTGCAATTACTTAAGTATGGTGGAGAAGAATACGAGACTCTCATCTTCACAAATCCACTCGGTGTAGAATCATTAATGGAGAAATTGAGACTATTTGGTATGAGACCTTTGATATTGGGAAGAGCGATCAAGGAAACCGGCATTTACCTCAAGGGGGAAAAAATGAAACCAATGGGTTGGGACAACTTCAAAGGATGGAGTTAACCAGATAATCCGCTTACTAGGAGAAACATCTTATATACTAGTTAAAGAGATTACCCAAACATGGCACAAACAGCGCAGGAACAGAGGTTCACTCTGCTGCCAGCGCCGTCTAAATTTGAAGAAGGCGTAGTCAAATTCGGAGACAGGGACATAAAGATAGGCGGTCCTCTTCCCAAGTTGGGAGAAGATGAAAAACTGATAAGAGTAACTCACTCCCTATGCCCTGCATGTTATAGATTACTGCCTGCTACTATATTCGAGAAAGAGAAAAGGCTATTCATAAGGAAGGTGTGCCCTGACCACGGGGAATTCGAGGACCTTTACTACGGAGACGTAGGGATGTACTATAAGTTCGACTATTGGGAGTATGAGGGTAAGGGTCCTAAGGTTCCATATGTGGACCTCAAGTCACCTTGTCCATACAACTGTGGACTATGCCCAATGCATCACCAGCACTCAGCCCTTGTTAACCTAGTGATAACGAATAGATGCGATCAATCTTGCTGGTATTGCTTCTTCTATGCTGAAAAGGCCGGATATGTGTTCGAGCCTTCTCAAGAGCAGATTAGGTTCATGGTAGAGCAGCTAAAGAGACAAGGGGCCACAATGGTAATACAGATAACAGGAGGAGAGCCAACTCTAAGAGAAGATCTAGTGGAGGTTGTAAAAATAGTTAAGGATGCTGGTGTTAAACACATACAGCTGAATACATGGGGAGGAACCTTTGCAAAGATATATGCGGAGGATCCTGAAAGAGCGGTTAGGTTCGCGAGAGCAATAAGGGAAGCCGGCGTAAATACGATATACATGAGCTTTGACGGAACAACCAGGAAGACCAATCCAAAGAATCACTGGGAGATGCCTTACACACTGGATGTCTTTAGGAAGGCTGGGATGACGAGTGTGGTTCTTGTCCCAACCGTCATTAAGACAGTGAACGACCATGACCTTGGTAACATAATTAGATTCGCTGCCAGAAACATGGATGTTGTTAGAGCTATCAACTTCCAGCCCGTGAGCCTCACAGGAATGATGAAGAGGAATATGAGGGCCAAGTTTAGGATAACAATTCCTGAAATATTGAAGAACATAGAGGAACAGACCAATGGAGAAATAACTAGAGATAGTTGGTATCCAATAGGGACCTCCGTGGTATTCTCTAAACTAGTTGAAGCCTTGACTGGAAAGGATCAATTTGAGATGGCGAATCATCCATCTTGTGGAGCAGGGAGCTACATATACGTAGAATGGAGAGGAGGAGAACCACACTTTATTCCAATTTCAAAGTTCATAGATCTTGAAGGGATTCTGGAATACCTAAAGGAGAAGACAGAGGAAATAAGGGAGGGCGCGAATAAGTACGTGACTGGAATGAAGCTCGTATACAACCTGAGGAAGTTCATAGATAAGAAGTACGGGCCAAAGGACTTCGACGTATGGAAGATGCTTTACAATATAATTGTCAATCACAACTACTCAGCTCTAGGAGAGTGGCACTACAGGACGCTATTCCTAGGCAACATGCACTTCATGGATCTATACAACTATGACGTTCAAAGAGTAATGAGATGTGATATACACTATGTAACCCCAGACGGAAGAGTTATACCATTCTGTACTTATAACGTCCTTAACGATCTGTACAGAGATAAGATCCTTAAGGAGTATCAGGTGTCACTGGAAGATTGGGTAAAGAAATTCGGTGAGAACAGCATAGGGGACTCAATGAAATATAAGAGGGCTGTGGGAGCACTCGAAAAAGGAGAGACCTATAAGGAGACCTATAAGGGTTTCCAGATAATGTGATTTGAACTACATCAACGTTTCTTCTTTTATTTTTTCTTCTTTTATTCTCGGTGAATCCCCTAGGCTATAGTCTGGAAGATGCTCTATTTTTATACTTAAGTACGACCTCATTACCACATTCGCATAACTTGGAATCAAGAAGTTGTAGAATTGGAGCCTCAGGTCCAGAAAACCCCTCCCCTTCCACCAAAGAACGACCATTGCCAAAAATTTTTGGTGATATTGTAACTCTCAATTCATCGAAGCAATTATCTCTTATAATGCTCCATATTAGTTTCCCTCCTCCCTCAACCATTACTTTATTGACCCCAAATGATACATTGAGATCATTCATAACTTCACAGACACGTCCATTAAACAATCTAATTGGAACTCCTCGTGAAGCCAATTCATCAATGGTGACTTGCGAAGGAGAAACAGCATAGACGACTAGGTTACCCCCCTTAAATATTCTCCTCTCGGGACCAAGTTCTGCCTTTGTAGATATTATTACCCTTAAAGGACTCCTTCCTCTGGCGTACTTCAGTTCCAACTTAGGATCGTCAACTCTTATGGTGTTAGCTCCCACCATCAAAGCGTCAACCTCGGCCCTAAGAATATGCTGCCTAACTTTATCATGTGGACAGCTTAGCTCACTATAACCTGTCTTGGTAGCTAATCTCCCATCTATGGAGGTAGTAGTGAAAATAATAACGTAAGGTCTCATCTTAGGAAATCATCCAGGCTTATCTCCCTCTTAGGTTTTTTAATAGAAGGGTTGGGCTCTAACGACTTGAACCAGACCCTTGCCTCACACCTACTCCTCGCGGAGCAAGTTAAACAACAATAGCTACATACCAGTATGTTCTTTATTGGACAGCTCTTTAGCAAAGACTCTTTTCCGCAGGACTCACAATGAAGGTCATATAGCAATCAGTTCACTTTGATACAGTTATTGATGTTACATAAATAGCTTATACGGTCTCCTAAGGGTGAGGCTATGGTTGAACCGATGATTAAGACATCCATATACCTAACAACCATGGCACCCAGTGTAGGAGTCTTCGCTAAAAACAACGACACACCATCTAGGAAGGTTTCCCTACCCTCGAGTTCCAGACTCACCCTTGATGGCTTGTAAGAACTACCCATACACTCTCCTCTCCTAAGACCCATGGAGTCAGGATAGTGTGAAACTACCTTGCTACGTCTTAGAAAGGAAGAAAGGTCCCCAATGGATGCAGCAGAGGTCGGAGCGCAACTAGTAGCGATCAGATACGAAGGCTCCTCACCTGAAGTGAGCTCTAATACGGCGCCGAGTATGGCCTCGACGGACTGAGGAGGACCCCCATCGATCATTATCCATCCATCAACTCCCCTTATCAGATAAGATCGCGGCCCTTGCGGGGGGACAACTGCATAAATGCCGCTGGAAACTCTGTAGAAGCTCATAGCCTTAATATGGCCCTTACATTCTTACTATATAATAGCGAATCCTCCCATGCCCTTCCAACACCTACCAATGTTAGTACACCAACCACAGTAGAGCTGGCTTTTTCCATAAGTCTAATAAGCGCTTGAACTGTCTTGCCAGATCTAATTACGTCGTCCACGATAAGTATTCTATCTCCCCTTTCCACTAAATCCTTCTTTAAATAGAAGGTGGATACCATGCTGTTAAGTTCCCTTACCGCCTCCTCATAATAGTCAATATAGGTCGACTCTTTGTATTTCTTAACAATAACTAAAGGCCTCCTCAGAGAGTGAGCGGTCATTGCACCTAGGGCTATACCGTTGACAGCGGGAGTAACTACCTTGTCCACATCACTTCTAGATAACATTTTCTCCACAATATTAAGAATTATTATTGTTAATAAGTTTGGGTAGAAGAGAATCTTGCTCGTATCTACAAAGTTATCGTCATGGATAACTACTTTCTCCTTAAAGAACCTGTCGATGAAGTCCTCTGACCTGACCTTCCTGAGGATTTCTCTAGCTTGAATTTCACTTGGTATAGTGGCACCATTTGTATAACGACACAATAGACTTTCCTGTATGTCCAGGACGTTCGAAAGTTCCTTGTATGTGAAAGCCTTCTTCAACTCCTTTAGCGTCTCCACTGCCATTATTCGCATCCTTAACTCTTCTTCCTTCCTGTCCTTCCCAGTTAGCAATTAATATGCCCCTTACGCTTCGATATATGGGATGAGCTGGGTATTAAGTTCTGCAATCGATGATGAGAAACCCACGCGGTGACCACTCCGCAAAAGTAAGTATTTCCCAACAGTAAAAATTGGGAGAAGCCAGGAAATTGGGACACCGCATAGGACTCAAGTCCCAGCCACTGTTAACCGTTAGCTTATAATGGCAACACGGCACATGAGATAAAGTGAGTGTCAATGAGCTCAATAGAATTGAAGAAGCTTAGGCAACCAATTGTCACGGTCCTGGGGCACGTGGATCATGGGAAAACAAGTTTGTTAGATAAGATTAGAGGAACAGCGGTTGTAAGAAAAGAGGCCGGCGAAATGACACAGGAGGTTGGAGCCAGCGTGGTTCCAAGGTCTGTAATTCAACAGGTATCCGAACCATTAAAAAATATAATACCTTTGAAGTTAGAAATTCCAGGACTTCTATTCATAGACACTCCAGGTCATGAACTCTTCTCCAACCTTAGAAGAAGAGGTGGAAGTGTAGCGGACATAGCCATAGTGGTGGTTGATATAACTGAGGGATTTCAGAAACAGACCTTCGAATCTATCCAGATACTTAAGGATAGGAAGGTTCCGTTTTTGATAGCAGCTAATAAAATAGACAGAATCCCAGGTTGGCAACCCAACTCCAATCAACCCTTCACTGTTTCCATTTCAAAGCAAAACAGAGAAGTGCAGACGAGGTTAGACAACCTGATCTATAGACTGGTTACGGACCTGGCTCAAATGGGCTTTAACGCGGAGAGATACGATAGGGTTAGGGACTTCACGAGGACCGTCACAATAGTCCCAGTATCTGCTAAAACTGGTGAAGGGGTGGCCGAACTCTTAGCCTTACTAGCAGGGCTATCCCAAAGGTATATGGAGAACAGGCTGAAGTTCGTTCAGGGTCCAGCAAAGGGAGTAGTGATGGAGGTCAAGGAGGAGGTTGGATTAGGATACACAATTGATGTCATAGTGTATGATGGAATACTCAGAAAGAATGATGTAATAGTGTTGGCAGGCCTAAACGGTCCCATTGTCACAAAGGTGAAGAGTATATTACTTCCCAAACCGCTTCAGGACATAAGGATCGCTAAAACAGATTTCACCAGTATCGATGAGGTTATAGCTGCGGCGGGAGTTAAGGTAGCGGCACCAAACCTCGAGGAAGCAATAGCAGGTTCCCCTCTATATGTGGCTGAGGACCAGGGAAGAGTGGAGCAACTCAAGAAGAATGTGGAGGAAGAAGTATCAAGCGTCAAAATATTCAACAAGGAGATCTCAGGAGTGGTAATCAAGTCTGACAGCTTAGGAACCCTTGAGGCCATAGTAAGTGCGATAAATGGAAAGGGTATTCCAATCAGACTGGCTGATGTAGGTCCCATATCAAAAAGGGATGTTCTAGAGGCTAAACTCACTGAGGACGAGGCATATAGGGTCATTCTTGCGTTCAGGGTTAAACCCATAACTGGTGTGGATCTAACTGGTGTTAAACTTATCACAAATGACATAATATATCAATTAATAGATGAATTAGGAAAATATATAAATGAAGTCAGAGAGAGAGAAAAGAGGAGGACGCTGGATAGTATAACATTGCCAGGCAAGCTAAAGATATTGCCAGGATTTGTATTCAGGAGGAGTGACCCAATCATCGTAGGTGTGGAAGTGCTGGGAGGAGTCCTAAAACCAGGATATGTGTTAATAGACAAGGAAGGAAAAGAGATAGGTCAAATACTCCAAATCCAAGACAAAAAGAAGTCCTTAGAGAGGGTATCAAAGGGAATGGAAGTCGCTATTTCTATTAAGAGTGGCTTGATGGTGGGTCGCCATATTAACGAAGGTGATGTCCTTTACACCAATGTAACTGGAGAGGAGCTCACTACACTATTTAAGCGGTTCAGGGAGTCCATAACCCCCGATATGATGGAAACCATTGAAGAGATCGTGAAAATTAAGAGAAGAGAAGATCCGTTGTTCGCAATATCAATCTTAAACTAACAAATATTAATTATAATATAAGATTTAGCTAAAAAATACCGAACTTTCATATTGAACCTTCTCGGCGGAGTCAGAGGCATGGATCACGTTCTCTGACTTCGATAAGGCCAAATCTGCTCTTATGGTACCGGGAGAGGCTTCTTTAGGATCAGTGGAGCCTATCATTCTCCTCACCACAGAAACCGCCTCATCACTCTCAACGATCATTGCCACCACAGGCCCAGAAGTGACGTAAGACACCAATTCTTCAAAGAAGGGCTTCCCTTTATGTTCGGCATATAACTTCTCAGCTCTCGCTCTATCCAATCTGTCCATTTTCATCTGTATTATTTTCATCCCTCTTTTTTCAAATCTTCCTATGATCTCTCCTATAAGACCCCTGCGTACTCCATCCGGTTTAATCATCACAAAGGTCCTTTGGATGGCCACTTTATCTCACCTTAGTATAGAATTTAGTCCACTTGAGTTTCTTGGGATCCTTCTTGTATTCTAACATGTATTTTCTGCATCTTGATGAGCAGAACCAGAGAATGGTACCATCGTTCTTTATATGCATGCTCCCAGTACCAGGTGAAATCTCGTGCCCACAAAAACTGCAGTTCCTTATAGACACCATGGCGTCTCACCGTAGTAGCAAAGCGCGAAGTATTTAAATTGAACTGTAGTGGTAAGGTGGAGGATAAACATGAGTGAAAAAACGAAGGCTCAGTCGACAATAATTGAAGAGTTCGGCTTTCCAGCTGAAGTGATAAGGATAATTGATAAGACGGGAGTCACAGGAGAAATTACCCAAGTCATGGTGAGGGTTCTAGAGGGGAGAGATAAGGGGAGGATTTTGACGAGAAACGTAAAGGGATCAGTCAGGATAGGCGACATTCTAATGCTCAGAGAGACAGAAAGAGAGGCTAGGAAACTGACCACAAAGAGCTGAAGGTTCTTGATATGCCACTCTTCAAAGTCGATACCCCACTGGCCAGGCATATTCTAACCCAGTTGAGGGACAAGAATACAAATCAAGTATTATTTAGAAAGAACCTTGTAAGACTTGGTCGTCTTTTGGGCTATGCCATAGCTAACACAATGGAGGTTGAGGAATTAATGGTGGAGACACCTCTTAATGTCTACGCAAGGGGAATTAGAATCTCTGGGCTCGATCATGTAGTAATAATCAATGTAATGAGAGCAGCTACGCCACTGGTGGAAGGGTTACTTAAGGCCTTTCCCTCTGCAAGGCAAGGAGTTGTAGTGGCTAAAAGAAGAGAAGAGAAGTTCGAAACTTCCCCAAAGGAGATGCAGGTTGACATACATTACTATAAATTTCCTGAGATACGGGAGGAAGACAACATAATAGTGGCTGACCCTATGTTGGCCACTGGGAGCACATTGTTGAATGTCATGAAATTACTAGAAAAGGAAAAAGTTAGAAGGCGCTATATAGCTTCCGTTCTTTCCTCACAATATGGTGTGGAAAGGGTCATGTCAGAACATCCAGGGGTGTATCTTTTCACAGTGGATATAGATCCAGAGATAAACTCAATGGGTTACATAGTTCCAGGATTAGGGGATGCAGGTGACAGAGCCTTCGGATGAGAGGCTGCTTGAGTTAGCTAAGATAGCCGCGAGTAAAGCCTACGCTCCTTACTCAAACTTCAAGGTAGGGGCGGCCTTACTAGCCTCAAGCGGAGAAGTATACACTGGGGCTAACGTAGAAAACGGATCCTATGGACTGTCCATTTGTGCTGAACGAGTTGTGGTAACTAAGGCTGTCTCGTCTGGTGAGCTAAAGATTAAGAAGATAGCAGTAGTAAGAGAGAACGGGGAGGGAGTCTTCCCCTGTGGAGCCTGTAGGCAAGTGATCTGGGAGTTTGACGATGGAACCCAGGTAATTACAGTGAAGGAGGGAAGGCTAATTAAAGTATCAATAAATGAATTACTGCCAGAGGCGTTCCGGCTGAGGTGATATATTTGACAATGATAGGATTAGAGGTTCATACACACTTAACTTCATTGAAGACCAAACTTTTCTGTTCTTGCCCTTCGGATTATGTAGGTAAACCACCTAACTCCAACGTTTGCCCTGTTTGTCTGGGGCTCCCGGGAGCCATACCTGTATTCAATGAGACTGCCCTGAAGTTCGCGTTGATGGTAGGATTAGCGTTGGGCTCTAGAATATCGGACAGAATCACATTCATTAGGAAACATTATTTCTATCCAGATATGAGCAAAAATTATCAGATCTCCCAATATGATGGACCCGGAACCGAAGCCGTTGCCATGGGTGGAGAGGTTAAACTTAGAGATAAGAAGATCAGGATAAGGAGAATAAACATAGAGGAAGATCCAGCAAAATCCATTTATCCCACAGGCTCCATGCTGACCAGCACCTACACAATGCTGGACTACAATAGATCAGGAGTAGGAATGCTGGAAATAGTGACCGAGCCAGACATGAGTGAGCCGCGAGAGGCAAGGGAATTCATCGAGAAGCTCAGATCAATATTGGAACACCTGGGTGTATGCGATGGTTCCATAGAGGGAGCTATAAGGGCCGACGCAAACGTTTCAGTGGAAGGAGGAGAAAGGGTAGAAGTTAAGAACATAGGTTCTGCTAAGGACGTTGAATCTGCTATAACCTATGAGATCTCAAGACAAAGGGCTGCCGTATCTCAAGGGCTTGGAGTAAGAAGAGAAACTAGACATTGGGATAGTGAAAGAAGAGTCACTGTGCCACTAAGAACGAAAGAAACGGACGAGGACTATAGATACTTTCCAGACCCTGACCTACCTCCAATACAAGTCACCGCCAGCCTTATAGAGGACATCAAGAGCTCCATGCCGGAACTTCCAGATCAAAGAATACAAAGGTTCATGGCCCAATATGGAATAAACGAGTATAACGCAACGGTTTTGGTAATGGATAAGGGTCTAGCGGACTTCTATGAACGAGTAACATTGCATTACAATAATTACTCTAAAGTAGCCAGTCTTCTTATAAATGACTATCTAAGGTGGCTCAATGAAAAAGACATGAAAATTTCCCAATCGAAAGCTGGACCAGAACAAGTAGCTGAGCTGCTAAGAATGTTAGAAAATGGCACAATCACCATAAAAATAGCCAAGGAGTTTCTGCCAAGGATGATCTATGAAGGGAAATCGCCAAGGGAGCTCATGGAAGCTACAAACATGACCGCACTAAGGGACATGACGATCTTAGAGGATATCGTAAATCAGGTTTTGGCGGAAAACCCAGAGGTCGTAAAGAAGGCAAAGGCTGATTCCAAGGTGATTCACTTTCTAGTGGGCCAGGTAATGAAAAAGACAGGGAAAAGAGCTGAGCCAGAAACCGTATATAAGCTCATCGAAGAAAAAATAGCAAGAATTTAAGGACCCAAACCATCACCTTTGCAAGAATGAAGCTTTTATATGTAGCCCTGTACTATGTAGTTTCAGCTCATAGGTGTTACGTGGATGCGTTCTAGTACAAAAAAGAAAGTAGATCCTCTTTCATATCATCTAACACCGAAACATGAACTACTTACAGCAGAGCAGGCATTTGAGGTCTTGAAGTCGTTAGGGGTTACCCCAGATCAGCTACCTTGGATGAGAGCGTCAGACCCTGTGGCCAAGGCGATAGGCGCTAGGCCAGGTGATCTAGTTAAAGTAACCAGAAAGAATCCACTAGGCGGCGAGGTAGTAATTTATAGGTACATAATAAGCGGATAGGTGAACGATTTGCTTGGCCTAGAAGATCGTTGGGCATTAATGCAATCATACTTCAAGTCAAAGGGGCTTGCCAGACAACACCTAGACTCATTTAATGATTTTGTAGAAGGTAGACTCCAAGAAATTATAGATGAACAAGGTGAAATAACCACAGAGATACAAGGGCTCAAGATAAAGTTAGGTAAGATTAGGGTGGGAAGACCAAGGGTTAGGGAATATGACAGAGGAGAGCATGAGATAACGCCGATGGAAGCACGGCTAAGGAACCTCACTTATGCCGCACCTCTGTTCTTAACCATGACACCAGTTGAAAACAACATAGAGGGGGAACCAACTGAGGTGTACATAGGGGATCTCCCCATAATGATAAAGTCGAGCATAGATCCCACCTCTCAACTTTCTCCAGACGAGATGATAGCAATAGGGGAGGATCCGAAGGATCCAGGAGGCTATTTCATAATAAACGGCACAGAGAAGGTAATTGTCATACAGGAAGACCTTGCCACAAACAGAGTCCTAGTAGACTACGGTAAGCCTGGAAGTAACATTACTCATACGGCTAAGGTTATCTCCAGTGCGGCAGGTTATAGATTACCTATAACTGTGGAGAGGGTTAAGGACGGTTCCATACAAGTGTCATTTTCAGCTCTTCCAGGGAAGGTCCCATTTGGCGTTTTCATGAGAGCCCTGGGGGTGGCCACAGACAAAGACATTGTGTATATGGTTTCCCTCGATCCAGAGGTGCAGAATGAACTACTTCCCTCACTGGAACAGGCAAACTCCATCACAACTGTTGAGGATGCCTTGGACTTCATAGGGAATAGAATAGCTATTGGACAGAAGAGAGAAAACAGAATCCAAAAGGCGGAACAAGTAATAGACAAATACTTCCTTCCACATATAGGAACACAACCAATTGATAGGCGTCGGAAAGCGTTCTACTTAGCGTTCATTGTTAACAAGGTAATAGAACTGAGCCTGGGGAGAATAGAACCTGACGATAAGGACCATTACGCTAACAAGAGACTTAAGTTGGCGGGAGACTTGTTTTCAAGCCTATTCAGGGTAGCCTTCAGAGCCTTCATAAAGGATCTACAGTATCAACTGGAGAAATCTAGACTCAGAGCAAGGAGGTTGGTCCTAGGTTCCTTGGTTAGGGCCGATATAGTCACTGAAAGGATAAGGCACGCTCTCGCCACTGGTAACTGGGTGGGAGGGAGGACAGGAGTTAGTCAGTTGCTAGATAGAACTAATTGGATATCTACACTAAGCCATCTAAGAAGGGTTATCTCCTCCTTAGCGAGGGGACAACCACACTTCGAAGCTAGAGATCTTCATGGCACTCAGTGGGGGAGGATGTGTCCCTTCGAAACTCCAGAGGGTCCTAACAGCGGACTTGTAAAGAACTTAGCTCTGATGTCCCAAATTTCTGTAGGTATTAGCGAAAAAATAGTGGAAAGACTTCTAAAAGAGATAGGAGTTGTGGACATTGAGGAGGTTGTTAGGAAGGTCTCAGAGGATGAGATCGATCAGAGCGAGTATAATAATTGGAGTAAGGTGGTATTAAATGGAAGGCTCATAGGATATCATGAGGATGGAGAATCCCTGGTCAGGGAAATCAGATCAAGGAGAAGAAAAGGAGAAATAAACAATGAGGTAAATGTTGCATACATTAGTACTGAATATGGAAATGAAGTCAGAATAAACTGTGACTCAGGCAGAGTGAGAAGGCCGCTCTTGGTGCTTGAAAATGGCGAGACTTCGGTTAGTGAAAGCGATATAGCACGACTAAAGAGCGGTGAGATAGGATTCGATGATCTAGTCAGGGAAGGAAAGATTGAGTATATAGATCCAGAGGAAGAGGAAAACCTATACGTGGCGATCAACGCCGAGGAAATCACGGCAGAACATACCCATCTTGAGATATGGCCTCCGACTATGTTGGGTATAACGGCCTCAATGATTCCATATCCCGAACACAACCAGTCCCCTAGGAACACATATCAATCAGCCATGGCTAAACAGGCATTGGGACTCTATGCTGCTAACTATCAATTGAGGACGGATACAAGAGCTCACCTACTGCATTACCCCCAGAAGCCATTGGTGAAGACGAGGGTATTAGACGAAATAGGATACAACTACAGACCGGCAGGGAACAACGCGGTATTCGCCATAATGTCTTTTACAGGATACAACATGGAGGACGCCATACTACTAAACAAGTCCTCGGTTGAGAGAGGAATGTATAGATCAACATTCTTCAGACTTTACAGCAGTGAGGAAGTCAAGTATCCTGGAGGACAGGAAGATAAGGTGGTGGTCCCTGAGCCTGGAGTAAGAGGATACAAGGGTAAGGAGTATTATAGACTATTAGAGGATAACGGCATAGTTTCACCAGAGATGGAGATAAAGGGAGGAGACGTCCTAATTGGAAAAGTAAGTCCACCAAGGTTCCTTCAAGAATTCAAGGAACTCAGTGCAGAACAGGCCAAGAGAGACACCTCCATCATAACTAGACATGGAGAAGTGGGGATTGTGGACTTAGTCATGGTTAGTGACACTTCTGAAGGTAACAAATTGGTCAAAGTTAGAGTTAGAGACTTAAGAATACCAGAGCTAGGCGATAAGTTCGCCTCTAGACATGGGCAGAAAGGTGTGGTGGGACTTCTCATTCCTCAGGCTGACATGCCATATACAACTGAGGGGATCGTACCAGACATAATTCTCAATCCCCACGCATTCCCCTCAAGAATGACGTTAGGCCAATTAATGGAAGCCATAGCGGGAAAGTATGCGTCGCTTACGGGAAATACGGTGGATGCCTCTCCATTCTACAAGATGCCTATGGATGAAATACAATCTAGACTCATGGAATTCGGACATTTGCCTGACTCAACAGAGGTTGTATATGATGGACGCACTGGTGAGAAGGTAAGAAACAGAATATTCTTTGGAGTAGTGTACTATCAGAAGCTGCATCACATGGTGGCCGACAAAATACATGCAAGGGCGAGAGGTCCAGTACAGATCCTTACAAGACAACCCACTGAAGGAAGGGCCAGGGAGGGAGGTTTGAGGTTTGGGGAAATGGAGAGGGATTGCCTTATAGGATACGGTGCGGCCATGCTAATTAAGGACAGACTTCTAGACAATGCTGACAAGGCAGCAATATATATTTGTGAACAATGCGGATACGTCGGATGGTTCGATAGAAATAAGGGGAGATATGTATGTCCACTTCATGGAGACAAGACCACGCTCTATCCCGTGACCATTTCTTATGCCTTCAAGTTGCTGGTACAGGAGCTGTTGAGCATGGCAATAGCCCCCAGGTTAGTTCTTGGAGAGAAGGTGAGCTAAATGGAAGACAAGGTGATTAAGGGAGTAGGATTTGGTATACTTTCTCCAGACGAAATAAGGAAAATATCGGTAACTGCCATAATAACATCAGAGGTCTATGATGAAGATGGAACCCCGATAGAAGGGGGTGTAATGGATCCTAGGCTTGGAGTCATAGAACCAGGGCAAAAATGCCCAACCTGTGGTAATCAGCTAGGCCAATGTCCAGGACATTTCGGTCATATCGAACTAGTTAGACCTGTGGTACACATTGGTTTCGTAAAACATGTCAATGACTTTCTCTCCGCCACATGCAGAAAATGCGGAAGGATAAAACTACCAGAGGAGGAGATAGATAGATATCTTAAGATATACAGGGCCATCCAATCCAGATGGCAATCTGCGTCAAAAAGACTAGTTGACTACGTTAAGAAGACTGCGAGTAAGGCTACCACCTGTCCTCACTGTGGAACAGAACAACTAAAGATAAAGCTAGAGAAGCCCATAACCTTTTACGAAGAAGGAAAAGAAGGACTAACTAAGTTAACTCCCTCAGATATAAGGGAAAGGTTGGAGAGAATACAAGATAAGGATGTAGAGCTAATGGGACTTAATCCTAAGACCAGTAGACCAGAACTCATGGTACTAACCGTCTTACCAGTTCCTCCAGTTACCATGAGACCTTCAATAATGATTGAAAGCGGTATAAGAGCAGAGGACGATTTAACCCATAAGTTAGTTGACATAATCAGGATAAATGAAAGGCTTAAGGAGAGTATAGACGCAGGAGCACCCCAGTTAATAATTGAGGATCTCTGGGACCTCCTGCAGTATCACATCTCCACTTACTTCGACAATGAGATCCCTGGACTACCTCCAGCTAAACATAGATCTGGTAGGCCACTTAGAACATTAGCCCAGAGATTAAAGGGAAAAGAGGGAAGGTTCAGAGGAAACCTGTCAGGTAAGAGGGTCGACTTCTCAGCTAGGACAGTGATCTCTCCAGATCCGAGCATAAGTATAGATGAAGTTGGTGTTCCAACAGACGTGGCTAAGATTCTAACAGTTCCTGAGAAGGTAACGGATTGGAATATAGAGGAAATGCGTCAGCTTGTCATGAATGGACCAGAGAAGTGGCCTGGAGCTAACTATATAATAAGGCCTGATGGTAGGAGAGTTGACCTTAGATATGTTAAGGATAGAAAGGCATTGGCTGAGGGATTGACTCCGAACTACATAGTTGAGAGACACATAATGAATAACGACGTGGTCCTATTCAATAGACAACCCTCACTGCACAGAATTTCCATAATGGCCCATAGGGCAAGGGTTCTTCCAGGGAGGACATTTAGATTGAACTTACTGGTATGTCCTCCATACAATGCTGACTTCGATGGAGACGAAATGAACCTTCATACGCCTCAATCTGAGGAGGCTGTAGCAGAGGCCAAGGAATTGATGACCGTACACAAGAATATTCTGACTCCCAGATACGGAGGACCCATTATGGGAGGAACCCAAGACTACATAAGCGGAGCATACCTAATGACAGTAAAGACCACATTATTAACAAAGGAAGAGCTGTCGAAGCTATTGGGTCCCGTAAAGTACTCTGGAGATGTCCCAGAACCAGCTATCCTATCCCCACGGCCCTATTGGACTGGGAAGCAAGTGGTGAGCATGTTCCTCCCCGATAACTTCAACTTCCGTGGTCCTGCCAATGTGTCCAGCGGAACCAGAATATGTAAGGACGAGGACTGCCCACATGATTCATTCATTCTAATAAAGAAAGGAAAATTATTAACAGGTGTCTTTGATAAAAAAGGACTAGGCAACCAGCAGCCAGAGAGCGTTCTTCACTGGTTAATTAAGGAATACCCTGAGGACTATGGACTTTGGATAATGGATAATCTCTTCAAATTATTCATAAGGTTCGCAGAGATAAGAGGACTCACAATGACGTATAACGACGTGAAAATACCTGCTGAAGCAGTGTCCAAAATAGCGGAGCAATCCAAGGAAACCAGAAAGGAGATTGAGAACCTCATAGCGAAATTCGAAAGAGGTGAACTTGAGCCCATACCAGGAAGGACGCTAGAGGAAAGCCTAGAAAATTATATCCTTGATGCTTTAGATAAACTGAGAAATAGTGCTGGAGAGACTGGATCAAGTTATCTTGATCCATTCAACAACGCATATATAATGGCAAGGACAGGTGCTAGAGGCAGCCTTCTCAATCTAACGCAGATGAGCGCTATGTTAGGTCAGCAGTCAATAAGAGGAGAAAGAATAAAGAGGGGGTATAAGGGAAGAGTGATCCCACATTTCAAGCAAGGTGACATCTCACCAGAAGCCAGGGGGTTCATATACTCCAGCTTCAGTAGGGGACTGAATCCCATTGAGATGTTCTTCCACGCCGCAGCTGGTAGAGAGGGGCTAGTAGACACCGCCGTGAGGACCTCCCAGAGTGGATATATGCAGAGAAGGTTGATCAATGCGTTGTCTGACGTTAGGCTAGAGTATGACGGAACAGTGAGAAACATAAGCGGAGACCTTATCCAGACCTTCTATGGTTACGACGGCGTTCATCCCATGAAAAGTGTTCATGGGAAGGCAATAGACATTAATAGGGCCATAGAGAGGGTTGTGGGTTGGAAGAGGTGAGTAAATGCTAACTGAAGCGGCGGCGAAGCGCTTAGATCAAAAACTATCAGAACTAAGTAACCTTCTGTCTCCAAAGATGATAGAGGACATTAGGAAAGCGCTTAGCTCTCATCAAGTGGAAATGTCAGAGGATGAAGTGGATCAAATACTTGATATTATAGTCCACGACTATGTTGGTTCCCTCGTAGAAGCAGGTGAACCTGTGGGAGTCATATCAGCGCAATCTATAGGAGAACCTGGAACGCAAATGACACTTAGAACGTTCCACTACGCAGGAGTTAGAGAATTGAACGTAACTCTTGGTCTCCCAAGGTTGATTGAGATAGTGGATGCCAGAAAGATACCCTCAACTCCAATGATGACTATATACTTAACTGACGAATATAAGGACAACAGGGAAAAAGCCCTCGATGTGGCAAGAAAGATTGAATTTACGAAGGTAGAGAACGTCATAGCCTCCACCAGCATGGACATATCATCTATGTCAATAACGTTCAGGTTAGATCCAGATCTCATGGAGGACAAGGGAGTAACGAAGGAGGATGTCAAGAAGGTGATTTCCAGACTAAAGATTGGAGAGTATACTGTGGAGGAAGATGGAGAGTATACTCTCATATTGAATTTTGCCACATTGGAGAACGTCTCCTCGCTCTTCAAGGTGAGAGAGAAGGTATTGTCATCTAAACTAAAGGGCGTGAAGGGAATAAAGAGAGCCATAGTGCAGAAGAGAGGAAACGAATATGTGATAATAACAGACGGATCCAACCTAGAAGGTGTGATAGGAGTGAAGGGAATAGACGTCACAAGGATCGAAACCAATAACATTCACGAGGTGGAGCAACTATTCGGAGTAGAGGCGGCAAGGGAACTCATAGTCAGAGAAATAAAACGTGTGTTAGACGAACAAGGCCTAGACGTAGATATTAGACACATAATATTGGTCTCAGATATAATGAGCAGAACAGGAGTAATCAGACAAATTGGTAGACATGGGATTTCTGGTGAAAAACTAAGTGTTCTGGCCAGAGCATCCTTCGAAGTCACGGTTAAACATCTACTTGAGGCTGCTGCCAAGGGAGAGATGGAAGAATTTAAAGGGGTAATGGAAAACATAATTATCGGTCAGCCTATATCGGTGGGAACAGGAATGGTTGAACTTTCCATGAAGTTGAGGTGATAATGTTGTCTCAAACAATATCCTTCGAATCCGAGCTCAAAAGACTTTTGAAAACGGGAAAGGTAGTAATGGGTGCCAAGGAGTCTCTTGGTGTAGTTAGAAACGGTAAGGCAAAGGCAGTGATAGTATCGACTTTCCTCAAGGAAGAATTGAAGGAAGAACTACTAAGACATGCAGAACTGTCTGAAATCGCGGTCTACGAGTATGGCGGATCTGGGTGGGAACTTGGCACGCTCTGTGGTAAGCCATATATGATCTCCGCCATAGCCATAACCGACTTTGGGGACTCCAGGTTAGAGCAGATAATCAAGAGGTGAAGATTTGCCTGAAATTAAGTTAACGCCTGAGGGCATGCGTTTTCTTTCACTTTTTCAGGATTTTACAAAGGTGACAGCGAAGGATTGTATAATAGACGACGAGAGCAATAGGATAGTCTTTCTTGTGGATCCACAAGATATGGGGATAGCCATAGGAAAAAATGGGACAAACATCAAGAGACTTAAGAAAGTATTAAACAAGGAAGTTGAGGTCGTAGCATTTAGTAATAACTTAGAGGAGATGGTAAAGAACCTAATGATGCCAGCAAGAGTCAGAAGCATAAGGTTGGTTCAGACAGATTCCAAGAAGACGGTCTACATAACTGTGGCAGGAGAGGATAAGGGGCTTGCAATAGGCAAGAGTGGAAAGAATGTGAGTAGGGCAAAACTTATATTGAAAAGGTACATGGATGTGGACAGCGTAGTGATCGTGTAGGTGGTTAAATGCCAGGTAGTAAATCTCCAAAGGGGCTCTTTGCGGCCAGGAAATTAAAGGTAAAGAGGCTACGTTTCAGATGGAGCCAGAGAAGCTTTAAGAACCGCATGCTAGGTCTTAAGGAAAAATACGATCCGTTAGGTAAAACTCCCATGGCTAGAGGAGTCGTGTTAGAAAAGGTGGGAGTGGAATCTAGGCAACCAAATTCCGCTGTGAGGAAGTGTGTAAGAGTGCAGCTTGTTAGAAATAGCAGGGTCGTCACGGCCTTCGTACCAGGAGACGGTGGTGTGAATTTTATAGATGAACATGACGAAGTAATAGTGGCAGGCATAGGCGGAACATTGGGTAAGTCCATGGGTGACTTGCCAGGGGTCAGATATAAGGTAGTAATGGTAAATGGCGTATCGCTGGATGCTCTATATAGAGGGAAGAAGCAAAAGCCAGTTAGATAATTCAGAGGACTCAACCATTACTGCTCATCTCCTTCTCTTGGTCGTCAACTAATTGTTTCTTTACGTAGATCTTAGTCTTGGATAGTAGAGCCAGATATATTGCATGGCTAGGTATCATCGTCTTCTGGATTAGGACGCCGCCGAACTTTATGCCGACAGTTGCACTATAGACACCAAAATCCCTATTCAAATTATCTATTATTACTGTGTCAATCCTTTTCTCTAGATAATCTGTTATATCATTGAACATAAGTAGAATATCATATATGCTCTCCCTATCACCATAGTTAGTCAACCCCTTCAGTTTGTTTATAGCAATAACTATTTCCGCAGGAACATTTAGAAGGTTGAATTGTCTGCCATCGTTTAGGTAACACACAATGACCGGGACTGAAGGGGAGACTGGAAGAAAGAATGCCTCCACTCTGTCCACTTTTATAATGTCCCGGTTGGACTCTAACTCCATCCATAATACTTAGAGCCTCCCCCTATTTACACTTGATCAATGTCTTGATCAAAATACGGACAAGCCTGCTAGGTAGAGCCCTAATGCGCCACGAGTAAATATTTATTCCATTCCTCCTTCTACCACCTGAATTGGAGTCGCAGCTTGACATAAGGCTATTCGGCAAATGGGATACAAAGGTAGAAATAAGAGATCCGAGCCTCAAAAAGTATATCTCCCTAAGTCCGGTTTACTTACCTCATAGCGGAGGTAGACACGAACATAGAAGGTTTGGAAAGTCTAGGGTATCTATTACTGAAAGACTCATAAATAATATCATGAGGCCTGGTAAAAACAAGGGAAAGAAGATATTAGCCTATAACATTGTAAAGATGGCCTTCGAAATTATAGCGGGAAAAACTGGAGAGAATCCGCTGCAGGTACTAGTGAGGGCAATAGAAAACAGTGCTCCTAGGGAGGAAACTACGAGGATCATGTATGGAGGAATAGTGTACTATGTGGCTGTGGATATTTCACCACAGCGGAGGGTTGACCTGGCTCTCAGGCATATTGTGGAAGGGGCAAGTGCAGCGGCTTTCAACAATCCGAGACCCATAGAAGAAGCTCTGGCTGACGAAATAATCAGCGCGGCAACAGGAGACCAGAAGAGTTTTGCAGTGAAAAGGAAAGAGGAGATAGAGAGGATAGCTCTGAGCTCTAGATAGGATAGATACATCATTAGGAACTAAAAACTTTTAACTACGTCTCCTTATGCTTTCGTCAAGAGGTGTTTCAATGTCTCAGAAGCCCCACATTAATATCATCGTGATAGGGCACGTAGACCACGGTAAGAGCACCCTCATAGGCAGACTACTGCTTGAGAGGGGATTTATAGACGAGAAGACCCTAAAGGAGGCCGAGGAAGCGGCCAAAAAACTCGGAAAGGAGACAGAGAAGTATGCTTTCCTGCTCGATAAACTAAAGGAAGAGAGGGAGAGAGGCGTAACGATATCCCTTAGCTTCATGAAGTTCGAGACGCAGAGATACTTTTTCACGGTCATAGACGCTCCTGGACATAGAGACTTCGTAAAGAACATGATAACTGGAGCTAGCCAAGCGGATGCAGCAATACTGGCAGTTTCTGCCAGAAAGGGTGAATTCGAGGCAGGAATGAGCCTTGAGGGACAGACTAGAGAGCACGTAATCTTGGCCAAGACTATGGGAATAAACCAGCTCATAGTTGCAATAACTAAGATAGACCTCACAGAGCCGCCCTACGACGAGAAGAGGTACAAGGAAGTCGTAGACACAATGAGTAAGTTCATGGCAAGATGGTATGACATGAATAAGGTCAAGTTTGTCCCAGTGGTTTCCACCACTGGCGAAAACATAGTGAAGAAATCGGAGAATATGAAATGGTATAACGGTCCTACCCTTGAGCAACTCCTTGATATGATAGAGATACCTCCCAAGCCAATTGACAAGCCACTAAGGCTCCCCATTCAGGACGTGTACTCCATATCCGGAGTAGGTACGGTACCTGTTGGAAGAGTAGAAACCGGGGTCATAAAGGCCGGCGACAAGGTGGTGTTCATGCCAGCAGGGAAGGTTGGCGAGGTCAGATCTCTTGAGACCCACCACACAAAGCTTGAGAAAGCCGAGCCTGGAGACAACATTGGTTTCAACGTTAGAGGTGTGGAGAAGAAAGACATCAAGAGAGGAGATGTAGTAGGCCATCCGACTAACCCACCAACTGTTGCGGATGAATTCCAGGCAAGGATAATAGTGCTCTGGCACCCCACTGCAATAACAGAAGGGTATACCCCAGTTCTTCATCTACATACGGCCAGTGTAGCATGCATGATTAATCAGATAGAGTCTAAACTGGACCCCAAGACGGGTAAAGAAGTAGAAAAGAATCCACAATTCATTAAGCAAGGTGATACGGCAATAGTAAAGTTCAAGCCAATTAGGCCGTTATGTGTGGAGAAGTTCAGCGAGTTTCCAGCTCTCGGCAGATTCGCCATGAGAGATATGGGCAAAACCGTGGGAGTAGGAGTAGTAACCGAGGTTAAACCTACTAAAATAGAGATAAAGTAAACTTTTTAGGTGCATTTCATGCCAAGCAAAGCTAGGATAAGGCTCTGGAGTACCAACGTAGATAATCTAAATTACGTGGTAGGTCAAATAAGGACAATAGCTGAGAAGACCGGAGTCAACATAAGGGGGCCTATACCACTCCCCAGAAACACCATGTTAGTGCCAGTAATGAGACTACCTCATGGTGAGGGGAGAAAGAAGTGGGAAAAATGGGAAATGAGACTCCACAAGAGGATAATCGATTTGTCGGCCGATGAAAGAGCAATGAGACAACTAATGAGAGTAAAAGTTCCTGAGGATGTGTACATAGAAATAGAACTGATCTAAGCGACAGATGCCGGGGTGCCCGAGCGGTCAAGGGGCTGGCCTGGAGAGCCAGTAGGCGAAAGCCTTCGCGGGTTCGAATCCCGCCCCCGGCGCCTTCTCCTGCTGAAAGCTTTTACTATACTAGATCTTTACTAACAGCTCAATGTTGTTTGGAAAAAGAGTGGTTGTAACTTCATCAACTCGCGGCATTGGGAGGGGTGTGGCAGAGGCTTTTCTTAGGGCGGGAGCTAAGGTCTTCATAGGTTCTAGGGATCCCACTGCGGTGAAGGATGCTATTACTTCTCTAAGGAAAATAGCTCCCTCAGTCTGGGGAAGTCAGTTAGATTTGACTTCTCCAGATTCGGTGGAGTTCTTTATAGAACAGGTAACGAGCAAGTTAGGATACGTGGATATCCTTATATTAAACTCAGGTAACCCCTCTAACGAACCAGCAAATTTCTCAGAAACAACAATGGACGATTGGACTAGTTCTGTAAATCTTTTTCTCCTGAGCCCAATACGATTAATTCGAGGATTTGTTGGGGGAATGAAGGAGAGGCATTGGGGCAGAATAATATTCCTTTCCTCATATACCGTAAAGGAGCCTAAGGACTTCTTCTCGCTCGCCGACGTCTCAAGGGCACCTCTAATCCAATTGACCAAGATATTAAGTAGGGAACTTGGGGAATTTGGGATCACTGTTAATACAATTCTAATGGGTACGTTCCTAACTCCTGGCGCCAAGAAGTCCATTGAGCTCCTAGCAAGAAGAAGGGGTAAAGCCTTTGAGGAAGTATGGAACGAGGAAGTCTTGAAGCCTATACCAATAAAGAGAATAGGAGATCCTGTAAGAGATCTTGGTTCCCTGCTCATCTTTCTATGCCAAGATGAGGGCAGCTATATAACAGGTGGCTACATCTTGTCAGACGGTGGTGTTACACAAGCGGTTTGACTAGGTGAGAGGAACTCAAAAAAGGGTAAAATCTATTTAAAAAGAATATAAGAAGTAATAGCCAGCTGACACAATCGCCGTACGGGAAGCTCTTTAGGTAACTTGGATTAAGATAATCCTCTAGGTTCTAAAAGCGTCCTTTAGCTACCACGTTAAAAGACTCATGGTATTACTAATTAGATGAGTCATGAAAAGGTTTATTACATGGCTCATTTAGGTTATAATGATCAGCAATGCCAGCCGGAAAGAAAAACGTGAAGGTCAAAACTCCAAACGGGAAGGAGGCTGAGCTTAGCCCAGAAAAGGTGTGGTTACTAGCACCAAAGGGAAGAAAAGGAGTGAAGATAGGGCTGTTCAAAGATCCTGACTCAGGTAAATACTTCAGACACAAGCTCCCCGACGACTACCCCATGTAAATTTTATAATTCAATCCTCATTTTTTCATACTCAATGAGCCTTGTAATAAAAGTCAGTGGAAAGCTTTTCGATGAAGAATCTACGGACTCATTGGATGCTCTAAGAAATGGCGTAAGAAAGTTAGTAGAGGATGGAAAGAGAGTTGCTGTTGTTACAGGCGGTGGAGCCACAGCCCGGCGTTACATTGGAAAGGGAAGAAATATGGGAATTAATGAATCCATGCTTGATTTGTTGGGCGTTTGGACATCCAGGCTGAACGCTTATTTGTTTTCTTTCGCTATGGCCGACCTAGCTTACATGAAGGTTCCCGAGAGCTTAGAGGAATTCATAGAGGCATGGAGTTCGGGGAAGGTGGTTGTAGTTGGTGGATTTCAACCAGGGCAATCTACAGCGGCGGTAGCTGCTTTGGCCGCTGAAGCATCAAATTCGGAATTAATGGTACTAGCCACAAATGTGGATGGAGTATATGAGAGGGACCCTCGACTCTTCAAGGATGCTAAGCTCATACCACATCTTACCACAAAAGAACTTACTCAAATTCTGGAAGAGTCTCAATCTAACAATGCGGGAGGGTATGAGCTGCTAGATCCTGTAGCCATAAAGATACTGAACAGATCCAAGATTAGAGTGATAGTAATGAACTACAAGAGGCTCGGGAAGGTAAAGGAAGTTCTTAAAGGATCAGAGATATCCACTCTTATAGAGCCTGCGTGATGTAGAGTGTCAGTGATGGACGATCCCGACTTCAAGGAGTTAAGGAAGTTCAAGGGAAAGATAGATCTGAGAGGAATTGACTCCATCCTACAAGAAGTTGTTTCTGAAATAGAAATGGGATCTTCGGTGACTAACGCGCTAATATATGTCTATTCGCTTCACTACTCTGAGGTTAAGAATTACAAAGAGATCTTCAATATAATCACTAAGGTGATGACAAAGTTCTCAGGAAAGTTAGGTGCGGATAACGTTGCCAATCTGATCAGGGACTCACTTAAATAGTAATTTATTATCCGTTTCCGGTTCGATTCCCTTAATAATGAGGTAAGGAACATTTAATACTACTGATCCAGTAAGAGAAGGTTTAGGTGCGAGTTTGATAGGAATACTTGACTCCACCCTTAGAGAAGGCGAACAAACGCCAGGAGTCTCTTTTACTATAAATCAGAGGTTGGAGATAGCCAAGGCTCTGTCGGAGGCGGGGGTGTCCATGATTGAAGCGGGTCATCCCAACGTGTCGCCTGACATAAGAGAAGGAGTGCGTGGAATAGTTAAGATGAAGAAGGAAGGACTAATACTGTCTGAAATTGTCGGTCATAGCAGAGCAGTTGAAAGCGATGTTGAGGAGGCTGCTAGCCTGGAAGTGGACAGGATAGCTATCTTTTACGGGATAAGTGACATTCATCTCAGGGCAAAACACCGAACTGACAGGGAATCGGCACTGTCGCTAATAGGACATATAGTGAGTTTTGCCAGGTCTCACGGAGTCAAGGTCAGATTCACCGCAGAGGACGCCAGTAGAGCGGACCCAGAATATCTGATAAGGGTAGTGAGGACTGCCCGTGACGCTGGAGCAGATAGGGTCAGTATAGCAGATACTGTGGGAGTGTTAAATCCCACAAAAACAAAAGACCTATTTGCATGGATACGAAAGGAGGTTCCCAACGTTGAATTGGACATTCATGCTCATAACGATATGGGAAACGCTGTGGCCAATGCGCTAGCCGCAGTTGAAGGAGGTGCTACCATAGTTCATGCAACGGTAAATGGACTAGGAGAGAGGGTCGGAATCACCCCACTGCAAGCTATCGCTGTAGCTTTAAAATATCATCTTGGGATCGATGTAATAAAGTTAGATAAGTTAATGTGGTTATCCAATTTGGTTGAAAAACATAGCGGCATCGCAGTTCCTCCAAACTTCCCTGTAACCGGAGACTACGCCTACATTCATAAGGCGGGGGTGCATGTTGCTGGTATCCTCAATGATCCTAGAACTTACGAGTTTATGCCGCCCGAGGTGCTAGGGAGAAGCAGGGATTACACCATAGACAAATATTCTGGAAAGAATGGTCTTCGGCGGAAGTTAGAACGATTAGGAGTTACTCTCAATGAAGAATCTCTGGAGAAAGTTCTATGGAAGATCAAGGAGAAACAGGACACTAAGTTCTATCGTGATGAAGACTTGTTGGAATTAGCCGAGGAAGTGACGGGTTCGAAGCTAAAGCCTAGACCCCCAGAAGAAATAGAAGCAGTAGTTTCAATAAAATGTGAACCAAATGTATATACGACCTCTGTCACCAGAAGACTTCACTTAATAGAAGGAGTAACAGAAGTGATGGAGATTAGTGGAGAGTATGACATCGTGGCAAAAATATCCGCAAAGGAACCGGCACAATTGAATCAGATCATAGAACAAGTAAGAGGAGTAAAGGGAATAAGAAATACCACCACTGCCCTCGTACTGAAGAAGATTTGATTTCTATGACTCAAAAAGTATTTGTATAAAATTTTTGAGGTAATTCAAGAATTAATGCTTACTCTAAAACATTTACCAGAAACCATAAAGCAAAAGGGGAGAACTCAGATAGTGTGGACATTGACCTACAAATCACGGGGTTTAAGACGTTCTCCTCAAAAGTGGGGCTTTATTCACATTTTGTAAACCATAGCAATAGTGTCGTCACTTGTTAGGATAAATTATCTCCCCCTTCAGAACTGTGCGACTGACGTGGATTAATGTGGACTGCGGCGAATTAACATATCTCGACAGATAGGTATCTGTTAATTTAGCTAATCTGTAACGACACTATGACCATAGCCGTTCGGCAAAAGGAAAATCCGTGGCTTAGTGTGGACAGTATGGAACTCACGAGGAAAAACGAAAATTGAAGTAGCTGAAATCTCACGTCTGAAGACGGATAGCTGCAAGAATACATTTCACTGCACCATAATGGGAGAAGATAACTTTCTACAGTAGCGGCATCCCAAAATTATTCTCGATGTGCGGGGGCGGGGATTCGAACCCCGGATGGCCTACGCCAGCGGATCTCCCTACTCACGGTCTTGAGTCCGCCCCCTTGACCGCTCGGGCACCCCCGCTTTCAAACTATAACAACGCGACCACATTTTAAGCTCTTTTCAATCCAAACCGAGTGTGTCCATAGTGTTGACATTACGCTATAAATCGGGGGGCGCTCTCCTTGAGAGTGTTGCTATTCTTATTTTGAAAGCCACTTATTGAAAGGAAGAGAAGTAGCTTATCGTCGACACTATCGACACGTTCTCCAAACCCCCACTGAAAGTATTTTACTATGAACGGGGAAATGGAGAAACATGGAGGGGCCTTTCTTCGAGGACTTTGAAGTCGGACAGAAATTCCGGAGCAAAGTTGGACGAACTGTAACAGATGTCGACAATATTTGGTTTACCCTACTTACAAACAACACTAATCAGATACATTTTAACAAAGACTATACGGAGAAGACTTTTCCTGAGGAACCATTCTATGGTAGATTAGTCGTTAACGGTTTCTTCACGCTTGCCTTAGTAGCAGGACTCCTGGTTGAATTCACTAGCCAGAATGGATTTATGTTAGGTCTGGATTCCATTAAATTCCTCACGCCCGTCTTCGCTGGAGACACCATATATGGTGAGGCAGAGGTATTAGAGGCAAGACCGTCAAAGAGTAGACCCGCGTTCGGAATTGTTAAAATAAGAAGTTGGGGGATTAATCAGAGGGGAGAGAAGGTAATAGAGTTTGATAGAGTTTTCATGGTTAGGAAAAAGGCAAAAGGGAAATAAATTATTCTCTATGCCCAGGCTGCAGCACTGATCCGTGATGCACATATTTAGAGGGGGAGATCAAGCATCCTAGCTTCTCCACACTACTTCTCACTACCTCAGCCGGATAGCTGGCTGCTATTACACCTGCTCCTATCCTCGCCCTCCTCCCTACTACAGAATAGGAAAGGTAAGCCTTTGATCCGACCTCAGCCTCTGGCTCCACAAGGGTATGAGCAAGCTCGCAGAACGCTCCAACTCTTGCTCTCTCCTCTATGGAAGTATAATCCCTTACCAAAGCGAAGTTGCCGACATAGGCACCCTTGCCTATATAGGCCGGCCCCTTTATCACAGCATACTCGTCAATATAGGCATCGTCCTCCACTATTACTCCTTTTCCTATAACCGCAGTCCTAGCCACATAGGCTTTCTCTGAAATCTCTGTGGATCTATTGGAGAGTATGGATTCCACAGCCCTAATCAAGTCCTCTGGGTAACCTATATCCACCCAATTACCACTCCAAATGAAGTAGCTGGATCCTTTCTCTATTAAGCTGTTGAAGTAGGAAAGTAAATTATCAAAACGACCCTTGGGTATTATGTAAGCCCCTGCTAATGCCAAAGTGGAGCCAGAGTCGGATATGGCCTTTAACTTATCGTCCTCGATTATGGCTAAACCGTACGTCGAGAGACCTTCACTTACTGGTACCAATGAAAAAACTGCATTAGTACCAGACTCCAAATAAGCTGTAATTAGGCTATTGTAAAACTTTGAATGAGTAACTATATCACCGAAGGCAAGGATGATTCTCTCATCATCCACTGCTTCCATACCATCGATCACCGCTCCATCTATACCAGGTCTTTGTTGTTCAACGAACGTTACAGGTGCCTGAAACGTAGAAAGTGCTTCCCTGACTTGATCCCCTCTTTTTCCAATAACTACCACAAACCTCTCCACTCCCGCACTGACCAATCCGTCCATCACATATCTTACTATGGGTCTACCAACCAATGAAATGGTCTCCTTCTGCTCATAAGAAGTGTATGGATAGAGTCCTTTTCCTTCTCCCGCGGCCAAAACTAAGGCAATCATTCTACGGTCACCGTCTTAGCCAAATTTCTAGGCCTGTCAGGGTTATTGCCTCTACACACTGCCGCAAAGTAAGCGACCATCTGTAGGAAAGGAGCAATATAGAAGGGAGATAGTTGAAGATCTCCATCGAAGCTTACCTCAATCTGAGCCCCTATTTTACTACCCACAGACACTGCATAGGTTTTTGCTCGCCTCGCTGACATTTCTTTAAGATTGTTAATAAGGAGAGATGTCTTCTCCCCATCATTAACGAAGAAAACCGGAAAGCCGTCATTGACAAGCGCTATTGGACCGTGTTTACTCTCTCCAGCAGGATAAGCCTCTGCGTGTATGTATGCCACTTCCTTTATTTTTAGAGCACCTTCCATGGCCAGCGGTACCCCTAAGCCTCTCCCCAAATAATACATGCTTCCCTTTCTACAGAGCTCCTCTCCTATGGCTTTGGCGTACCCCTGTTGGGATATGGCTGAGGAAATAGCAGTTGGTGCCTTATGTAGTAAGTCAATGGACTCACCTCTAATCCTCTGTTTAAGATAAATGAGTGCCGCCACCTGGGATGTGAATGTCTTGGTCGCTGCTACACCCACCTCTGGTCCTGCCCTTGTGTGAAGTCTGATATCGCTGACGAAGTTAAGAGCACTCTCTATCCTATTGGTGAGAGATATAGTTTTCACTCCATACTTCTTGAAGTGATTCTTAACGGCGTTTAATACATCCAACGTTTCTCCGCTTTGAGAAATGGACAGGAGCACATCTCCGTCCATGGGCTTTATCCATGTCGCCTCTGATGCTATCAATGTCTTAACATCGAAACCTTCCCTTTCAAGCATTAGGGCAAAAAGGAGTCCAGCGTGATAACTCGTGCCTGAACCCATGATCAGTAGTCTCTTGGAGTTTAGGATTGTGGATACAGCATCATCGACTGGATCATGTTTCATCGCGAGTAACGTATCCCTAACTGCCCTAGGTGACTCTTGTATCTCCTTGAGCATATAATGTTCATATCCTTCAGTTCCGCTGGCCTCAGGTCTCCAGGGAATCTCAAGTATTCTATCGTTTACGTTAATTTCCTCTCCCTCCAAATTGTATACGTGAGCTTCTCCTACCTCCACATATCCTAGCTCACCGTCCATTATCCTCAATGCCCTCCGAGTAAACCTTAGGAAGGCTTCAGCATCACTGGCAACATAGGAGGAATCCTTACCTAATCCTATAATCAAAGGATTATCTCTTCTGGCAAAGTATATCCTTCTCTCTCCCGACACCACAACTAGGACAGCATAGCTCCCCTCCAGGACCTTAATGCTCCTTCTAAAGGCTTCCCAAGATCCAAGTCCCTTCTTCATCCATTCTTCCATCATATGAGGAATGACCTCAGTGTCTGTCTCACTCTTAAAGCGATGCCCAAGAGAGATCAGCTCCTCCCTTAAAATGTCGAAATTTGTTATAGTGCCGTTATGAATTACTGCGATCTTAGACTGACAGTCGGTATGTGGGTGAGCGTTCGTATAACTGGGTTGTCCATGAGTCGCCCACCTTGTGTGACCTAAAAGAGTGTTACTTGAAACAGTAGTCAAGTCGTACTGCTTTGTAAGTTCGTCAACTCCACCAACAGTTTTCATTATCTCTATCCCATTTGGTTTAAGGGCTGCTATTCCTACACTGTCGTAACCCCTATACTCAAGAATCTTCATACAGGAGGCAATTAGTGATGCACTGCGTTCCTTAGACGATACTATCCCTATTATACCACACATATTCACATAACCTATCCTTACTTAAATAAAACTTGTAGATACGCCTTGGAAGGTAGGTGTTGCCTTTACAGGTACGGCTCCAAAGGCCTTCAAAAGTATCTTCCCTTCCTCAGGCGGGGAGCATAGGATCGACCCTCCTCCTCCCCCTCCACTGATTTTACACCCCACCCCTACTTCTCTTGCCTTCGAAACTAAATCATCTGAGCTAGCTGAGGTTACACCTAAGGCTCCTAAGAGGTTATGAGCAAGCGGCATCAGTCTGGCTAGTCGGTTGTAATCTTGAGTAATGATCAATTGCCTGGCCCTATCTGTAATGGTGCCCATAATGTCCATTAGCTGATTAGAGATCGTGGGCTCCTCTTCAATCATGGCCTTAACTTTCCTTAATATATCTGAAGTAGTAGCTGTCCTAGGGAAATATCCAGCAGTCACTGGTATACTCCTTTGCGGAAGGACCTCATAACCTCCTTCTCTTGGAAAATAAAGTATGCCTCCCAAGCTCTCAGTGTAAGTATCCATTCTGCTTCCTATACCTTGGACTTCCAGCTCCACTTCATGGGAAGTTCTCGCCAACTCCTCTTTAGTCACTTCTAGCTCTAAATATTTTGAAATGGCTGCAACTGTACCAACCACAACTGCCGCACTGGTTCCCATCCCTACGGATGGCTCAACAGTGGATTCTATTTCGATTTCAATTGGTTTCTGAATATGGAATCGCCTTAATACAGCTGTGATATATTGGATTTTTCTTTTGATCTCTGGATTTTCAAGCTTTAGAGAATTCATGTCAACGGATGCTCCTGTTAACTTCAATCTATCGGATCTAATGATGAAACTGGACGACTCGATCACTCTAACCGTCAAGAACTCCGATGTGGTGAATGCAATGGCTGGCCTGCCATAAACTACCGCATGCTCGCCGAACAGAGTTAGCTTGAGTGGAACCCGAGCCTCCGCGCCTCTCAAGGTCTCTCACTTACAAATCTGGGAAAGGTCTGTCTTAGAGCTAAGGGATCTTCAACCTTCCTCTTCAACTCATCTATGGTCATAGTAGTCTGCTCTCCAGTCTCCCTAACTCTAACGCTCAGAGTGTTAGTGGTCACCTCCCTCTCCCCTACCAAGGCGATGAAGGGAATCCATTCTCCTCCAGCTCTTCTTATTTTGTTTCCTAGACGGTCCTCAGTGTCATCAATATCAACCCTGAGCGCCGAAAGGTTCTCCGCTATCTGAATAGCGTTGCTAAGATACTTCTGAGCCACAGGCAGTATCCTTACTTGAATAGGACTCATCCAGAGAGGAACCGCGGGAGGAAGCCCGTTTTGCTCCCTCTTGAGACCCTGAAGGAGGAGATAATAGATATACCTTTCTAAATCAACCGAAAGACCGTTCTCCATCTTTCTTAGCAGAGCATAATGATTTACTCCATCCTCAAAGCTTGAAGGTATCGGGATCTCCCTCTTTAACCATACCGAAGTGGAGAACTTCTCATTGACACATGGTAGGATCCTCCCCGAATTTCCCTTTATTGTAACTCCAATTTCTAGAGGGGACTTGGGTAGGCCATCCACTATCAGCTTCGCTCCACTTAGGTACTTCAAGTATTCAAGTGTGGCCTGCTTAAAGAACATCATAGTTGCCCCTTGGAATTTCTTACATACGTCCAGCGAACTGGAGTAACTTAACTCCTCCTCATTTCTTATTGTTCTTGATAACTCACTCAATGGGTGTCCGAGGCAGTGTATTGAGAACTCCTTATACCAGCCGAATGGTGCCCTATGGATCTCTTGTCCTGAATCCCTTAACCTTTTCTCGAGTTCATTGAGGATCTCCTTTGCTACAGTGGGAGGAGCCAGTGTGGATGAGAGGTGAGCGTAGGGATAAATTATCAGGGATGATGCACCTACGTTAGATCTTACTTCAGACATGTCAGCCGCAGCTCTCTTGGCTGTCTCTATTTCGTCTCCCTCCTCCACACTCACGAAGGCCACAAGAACGTTATCCTTAGCTAGCTCCTTTTCTCGGACATCTTCGGCAGACTCAATTGCCTTCTCCTTTACCTTAAACCAAAAGTTATCTGCGTGGATCAGAAGTACTCTCATTCACGACCACAGTGGGATCTCCTGACCGTTCTCAGGCCCAAACACTTCAACTCCCAATTTTTCCCTAACCAATTGAGCAAAGCCGTTTACACTCTGCTCCGACCCATGCACTAATACCACTTTCTCCAATTGTGATGCGGCCTTCAATATTTCTAATAATTGATCTTTGCCTGCATGACTGGAGAAGTCGAAAAGCTGAAGCCTCGCCTTAAGCAATTTTGACTGCTCATCAAACTTTCCAGTTTCCAACAACTTTCTACCTGGGGTTCTATCTCCCTGATAGCTGACCAAGAACACAGCGTTCTTAGGATTATCCTCTATCCTCTTGAAGTAATAAACAGAAGGGCCCCCCTTTAGCATACCTGCACTGGCAATTATAACCCCCCTCTCTCTCCACACCTTATGTCTATCTTCCCATCCTCTAACTGGCTGGAAGGTTTCAAATGCCTTGCTTAGGACGTCCGCCCTATGAATAAACTGCCTATTGTCTAACATCATTCTAGTAAGTTCCCTAATCATTCCATCAAAGTAAACTGGGTATTCAAACCCTTTCTCTGCAAGGACGGCCATTATTTCTTGACTTCTGGAGAGGCTGAAAGCTGGGATTAGGACGGTGCCCCCTCCTTCCACTACCTCTTTCACAGTCTCGACGAACTGCTCCTCTACCTTTTGGCGCTCTAAATGTCTAAACGTACCATAGGTAGTCTCTATAACCATGACACTGGTCTCCTTGAGCTTCTCTATTTCTGCCCTATTACTTAACTTGGTCTCGGTTAGGTTAATATCTCCTGTATAACTAACCACCCCCCGGTCCGTTTTGACAGATACCATAGCACTGCCTGGAATATGACCTGCATCATCAAGTCTGACTTTGAACGGTCCCACCTCGAACTCTTCCCCATAGGGCATTGAATTGAAGTTGTCCATTAATTTCTTCACTTCGACCCATTCATAAGGAATATGGGCGCCAGAAAGTTTCAAAAAATCCTTAAGCATTACCTCAGTGATTACCTTTGTCATAAGGGTTCCATAGACGGGTTTGGAACCGGAGATTTGATATATGGGAAGGGCTCCCACATGATCCAAATGAGCATGTGAGACCACGAAGCCCGTTAAACCTCTGGGAGAGGTCTGAAGGGGGAAGTTGGGCTTATCGTTCTGATCGAAGTTAACACCATAATCCATAACTACGCTGTTACTTCCATCAGTAACTTCTACTCCAGCCCTTCCTACCTCCTTGCCTCCACCTAAAATCCTTAAGGTGTACATTTGGCATCATTCTTCATTTTTAGTTCTCTTTCCTGACCGCAAAGTATTAAGCTTTGTTCAAGAGGAGGCGAATTATGGCTAGCCCAAAGGACCTTAAGAAACTGAAGAAGATGGGAATTGAAACTGATCAGATTAACGCTCTTAGGGTAATAATCGAGACTCAAGACACCGTAATTACCATAGAGGAACCTACCGTAATCCAAGCCAGAGTAGGAGGCCAGAGCGCAATAACTGTTATGGGGGGGAAGAGAACTGAGAAACCCAAGGAGACAAGGATTGAAGTCAGCCAAGAGGACATACAGTTTGTAATGGATCAAACAGGAAAGAGCGAGAAGGAAGCTAGGGAAGCGCTTTTGAAAGCCAATGGTGATGTGGCCACTGCTATATCGCTCTTGAATGGAGGGTCCTAAGGTTCTTAATTAACTCATCCTCGTCCCTCAGCGTGGAGACAATCACTGGTAGGTTATCGGAATCAGCTAAGCTTACGGCCAATGGATCAAACCTAATCGGCCTATGGAGTATCAAAACGTTAGGTTTTATTGGAGCTATTCTTAGGGCGATAAGAGGAGATCTGCCGCTCCTAACCTTAGTGAAGATTAGGGCTCTATTAATACTGAGACCAAGAAGTTGGTAGAACTCGTTTCCACGATGCATTGAAATTGACTTTATACTATCTGTTACTAGATATCCATGAACCTGCACTTCGGGATAGAAGCTATTTATCAATATCCCATCAGTTAACTTGAGGAGTCTATCGAAACTTACCGGTTCGTAAAAGTCTCCAGCGTCCATAACGTAATCAGGGTTTACGGTGAGTCCTTTGGCTAGCTCCTTGATAAGCGGAAAACCCCTTTCCCTGTCTATATAAATAAGGGATTGCACGAATTTTTTGATAAATTTGGTTCCTGGAGTTCTTCTCCCCTTCTCATAATCAGCGACGACAGACGTTGAAACACCTAACATTTTGGCAACATCTGACTGCGACGCATTGAAAGTCATTCGCCATTTTCTCATAGCCTGTCCTGGAGATTCATTCCATACCACGTCTCCCGCGATACGTTTGGCAATAGTCTCCAGCACATAGTCTAGACTCATTAAGTTTAAATCTAGGTCGGAGATAAAAGCTGCTGGGCCCGTGGTCTAGCCTGGACTAGGATGCGAGGTTCGGGTCCTCGTGATCGGGGGTTCAAATCCCCCCGGGCCCACTATAGTTAGCCTTGCTTTAACTTCTATTCAAAATGGTCCTGTTATAATCATGATAATGCGTTGTGCCTTCCTCTTCAGAAGGGATCTAAGGCTCTTCGATAATACAGGATTAAACGCGGCCGCCATGGAGTGTGATGAAGTAATGCCGGTGTTTGTTCTAGATCCAAGGCAACTAATTAAAAATGATTACAAATCCAACTATGCCATTTCATTCATGCTAAACTCGATCTCAGAACTAGACGGCGAGTTGAGGAAGATGGGAGCAGGTTTAACCTTATTGGAGGGTGAAGCAGAGCAAGTTGTCCCCGATCTTCAAGTTGACGCGATCTTCGCCAACAACGATTACACTCCGTTCGCCATTATGAGGGATGACTTGATAAAGAAAAGGGCAGAGCGGCGTCAAATGAAAGTCAAATACTTCCACGATTATTTACTCTCAGATCCGGCAGACTTCGTAAAAAGAGGTGCCCCTTATTCTGTCTTCTCCCATTTTTATAATGATGCACTATCCAGGCCTGTTCCCAAACCTCTCACGAAAATGCCTAGAAAATGGTTCAGTGAAGAGACGGACGTAAATCTCACCACCCTCAAGGACCCAGAGATAAAAACAACGATACTTCACGGCGGTAGAACAGAGGGCCTACGACTACTAGAGCGGGCAAGTGGTCTCAAATATGAAAGGAGGAACTACCCAGCCGAAGAACAGACTACCATGTTATCGGCTCATATAAAATTTGGAACAATATCAATTAGGGAGGTCTATCACGCGGTCTCCACTCCCATAAGGAGACAGTTATATTGGAGGGATTTCTACACGCTTCTGGCCTACTATAATCCTAGGGTATTCGGACATTCCTTTAGAAGAGAATTTGACTGCATAAAATGGGAAAACGATGAGAGGAAGTTTAAGGCTTGGCAAGTTGGGCTTACGGGATTTCCCCTAGTTGATGCAGGAATGAGGGAACTAAACAGAACCGGTTACATGCATAATAGGGTGAGAATGGTGACTGCCTTCGCTTTGGTCAAACTTCTTCATATCGACTGGAGACTTGGGGAGAAGTACTTTGCCACAAAACTCATTGACTACGATCCGTCTGTTAACAACGGAAATTGGCAATGGGTTGCCTCCACTGGTACTGATTATATGTTCAGGCTATATAACCCGTGGTTACAACAAAGGAAGTTCGATCCTGAGGCCATCTATATTAAGAAATGGATTCCTGAGCTCAGAGAGGTTGAAAAGGAAAGAATTCATGATTTAGAGAAGAAGCCAGTCCCAGGATATCCAAGGCCCATAGTTGACTATATGTGGGCAATAAGAAGAGCCAGGGAAATGTACGAGAGCTCAGCACGACTATGCGAAGGGCAAAAGAAATTAGAGGATTAAGTAATTATAGAGCATGGAATTTCTCCAGAGTAGAGTAAGAAAGTGCCTAGTCACGCTCTCTCAAACGGGTCCATCTGGAATGACCGTAGATGACCTAATTGAATCAATGAGTCCTTTTTTAACAAAGGAAAGCGTATTAAGGTCGTTGGAGGAGCTTATCTTTAGCGGATACGTTGAGGTGATGAATCAAGGAGAAACCACCAAACTAATAGCCAGTAAATCCGTGAGGACAGGAATGATAGGATTGGAGTTGGCGAGAATTATGATAGGGAAGAGACTAGATAGTGTTAGGAGAGCAATAGAGGGAAAGGATCAAGGAATGTTAAACAATAGCATAGAACTCCTCAATGGGACGGTTGGAGAGGCGATATTCACATTGATGGGAGACGTGCCAGAACTGACTCTTCCTGAGCTTTTGGAGATCTTACATCAAGTTAGGGACAAGTTAGGCAATCTCCTGAGATCCGACCAGAAACTAGATGAAAACACTTTAGAGGAATTCTTCAAATTAGTAGAGAAATATAAGGGTGAAAGGGAGTCGTCTCTGTTGAGAAGTATGATAGTGAGCCGAGAAACCAAGAAACAGGAATCCACCGACTCTCACTAATTATAATCGCTACTTTTTGACTCTAGGGGGTTAAGTGAATGTAAGTCCCCTTTAGTGGGGATGGGTAACTCTTCATAGGAACGTTTTCAGCTATATGTGAACGGTTACTATATCTGACTGTAAGATAGGTCGTATCCATGGGACTGGGGTTCAAGCCTGTGGGGGAGAGAGAACACTCCATAACTCCTCTTCCCCCTGGGCATGAGAGAAAGGTTTCATGGAATCACCAGTAGTGGTGAGGGGGATCGAGGTCGTTAAAAGAAAACCATCATGGCGAATGGGATATCGAAATAGTTCTGCAAAGAGAGCTCAACTGAGCGAAGAAATGTCAAGAGAATAGAGCTTGACGTTACTGGACTGCTATTAAGATAGCGAGAGGCCCCATTAGGCTACACCCAAGGAGGTTATTAAGTGAAGAACCTCTAGAACATATTTTTCAATCTATTTATGGATTCTAAGAGCCTAAATGACATGACAAGAAAGTAGCTCATATAGACCAACGTTGCCAATTCGAAGCCGGCCAGGAAAGGGTTACCAGATATTATATAACCTAGTGTTAGAAATATAGTAAACAAACCTAAAAGAGATGAATTCCTTAAATATTCGAAGAACTTAGAGTCTATGGAGGCTATCTTCTCTAGATCTTTTACAGACCACGAAATCCCGTCCAGCTCCCTCTTAATCTCAGGTATCTTAGCGTTCACAAAGTCAACCAACGAACCCACCTCGCTTTTAATATTGAAGCTGACAATACTCTCCGCTAAAATTTCAGAAAGCGAACCCTCAGAAAAAGATGAAGTAACCCTCTTCAGTAACTCCAGTGTCTTTATCGCTCTTATCTTTTTAATGGTCTGTCTTATTTGCTCTCCCTTCCTTCTAAGATAGAAGTTGAGTAAAGATAGCTCTAGAAAGGTAAAGGCGAAAGTCACTATCGGTAGGTCGGAGATTTCCATCTAGTATAGTTCTTTCTTTATTTCATTAATAAGCTCATCAGCCTTGGCCTCAAGTTCCCTAAGTGAATCCAAGGTTTGCAGAAGCTTCACACCCTTTTCGGTCAACCTGTAGGTACCTCCTTCTACTTCTACCAATCCCCGCTGAATAAGGAAAGACAAATACTTCTCCATAACTTCATAACTAAGGTTAGCATCTCGCATAATAGCAGACTTTCTGCCCCTTCCCTCCTCTAATACTTTCAGGATGTCCCCCACCATTTCCACTGTGTTTCTCTTGATTCTAACCAAGGTGGATCAGGAGCATATTACTCCAAGGGATAAAAATTATTTATGACTATGATAACTCCATCATAGATTCCTCAAATACTGATAGTCCTGTTCCACCAGGTCCCATCCATTTGCACCAACAATCTCATCTATGTGAGGCTTGCTTGAAGCCTTCGGTATTGGTATTGACCTCCTCATAAGATATTTTAATGCCACCTGGATAGGGGTTTTTCCGTATTTCTCGGCTATCTTCTTCACCCCTGGTTCCTCAGCCACTTTTCCCCTTGCCAATGGGGTATAAGCAATTATCGCCACCTTGTTTTTCTCACAGTATGGTATTAGTCCCTCCTCTGGATCTTTCTTGATCACGCTGTACTCTATTTCATTGGCGGTTATGGTATACTTGGAGGTAGACTCCATAGCCACTCTTAATTCTTCCTCATTGAAGTTACTCACTCCAATGAACCTAAAGAGCCCCTTTTCCACTAACCTCTCCATGGCTCTTACAGTCTCGCTTATGGGCACCCCCGGATTTGGCCAATGGATTAATAACATGTCGGCATACTTTAATCCTAACCTCTTTACACTGGCCGTTCCATACTTTAATACGTCATCATATCTGAGATGATTGCTCCAAAGTTTAGTGACTATAAATAGAGAATCCCTTTCAAGTCCAGCAACTGCTCTACCTACCAGCTCCTCTGCATGGCCTCCTCCGTACATTTCTGCTGTATCTATTAGCTTGAGTCCTTTCTCTACTGCATACCTTATTACATCTATCCAATAATCATCCCTAGAAGAGTCAGATTCCCAGTAACCCCCTCCCATCCTCCACGTCCCTAGACCGATTGAGGTCTCGAAGTCACCTATCCTCATATCTTAAAGGGTGGCCGGTTTGGTTTATAACTGATGATTTCTGCTCCAGGGAAGATCCTTTGGATAGGAAGCTATTCGGTGGTATTTGGAGGACTTGGTCACGTAATTGCTATTGATAAGAGAGTTCGATGTGAAGTGCATGAATCAAACATTCCTATCTATGAGACCAGCTTTGGTACGTTCAGCCAGGGTGGAAATGAGTTAATTGAGTCTGTAATTACTGAACTAAATTCGGCAGGCCACAAGGTGCCACCGCTAAGGGTACGTCTTATGAACGATCCTGAATTTATCTATCATGGAAGGAAGACAGGCCTGGGGAGTTCATCGGCAGCAACAGTCGCTTTGACTGCAGCAATTTACGAACATATATATAAAAGTTTAGATCTAAATGCTATATATAAAATAGCACAGAGGGCTAACTGGAGAAGACAGAAAGGTATAGGAAGCGGGTTTGATATCGCAGCGGCTGTCTACGGAAGTGTAGTTTATAGGAAGTTCTCAGATGTGGATAAGGTAGACTCCTATCAAGAACCACTGCGGATCGGAAGTAACGTATCCATGTTAGTTGGAGTGAGTGGAAGACCATCTTCCACGGTCGAGCTTGTGAGGAAATTTATGGAGGGTAAGCCTAGAGTGGAGGGCATTCTAAAGGACGTCATGATAGAAAACGAGCTTGGGATCAATTTACTTAGAAGGGGTAAAGTGGATGAAGCCGCGGCTCATGCAAGGCTAGCTAGAGAGTTACTGGCCAAGGCCGCCAAAACGGTGGGGGTAGACTTGCACGGAGAGCTAGGACGGGTTATCGAGGAGGCGGAGGAATGGGGAGCGTATGCTGCCATGTCTCCGGGTGCTGGCGGTGGGGAGATATACTTCGCTATAGGCGATGATTTGAAGAAAGTGGAAGAGTTATGGAAAAATGAAGGGTTATACGTTTTTCCAGTGAAGGAAGATAGGGGGGTAAGCATAGAATGAGGAGAGCAGTGGCTGAGGCTCCCTCTAATATAGCTATAGTTAAGTATTGGGGGAAGAGGGACGAGCTACTCAATTTACCCCTTAATGATAGCCTATCAATTACCCTTGATCTTATGGTTAAGATGGAGGTTGTTTTTTCTCATGACATTTACAGAGACGAAGTCTACATAAACGGAAGGAGATTAGATGAGGGAGAGGTCTCATCCTATGCTGGTAGAGTATTAAACTTCATAAGGAAGAAAGTGGGTCAAGAATCTCTTAGGGCTTCAATTAAGTCGTGGACAGAATTTCCAGAATCTGCAGGGCTTGCGTCCTCAGCGGCGGGGATGGCTGCCTTGGTTTGGGCCTCCAACGATGCCTTAGGATTAAGCATGGACAGACGGGAAATGTCCAAGTTGGCTAGGATTGGTTCTGGTAGTGGATGTAGGAGCATTTACGGTGGGTTTGTCTTATGGAGGCGTGGACAGAGGGGTGATGGTGAAGATTCATACTGTGAGCAACTCTTTCCTCCCTCCCATTGGGACCTAGTGGACGTAATAGGAATGATATCTGAGGCCAAGAAAAAAGTACCTTCTAGGGAGGGCATGAAAAGGGTCAAGTCTGCCCCAACCCTTAGAGCTAGACTGGAATTTGTGGAGAATACACTTCCGCAACTCATCGGTTCTATTGAAAAGAAGATTGAGGGACTGTTCTATGAACTAATTATGAAACATAGTAACAGCATGCATGCTGTTATAATGGATTCATGGCCTCCACTTCACTATCTTAACGACATATCCTTCAGTGTAATGGAGACCATATATGAATACGGCAAGGCAGGCTACACCTTCGACGCAGGGCCAAATCCACATATAATAACTAGGGAAGGCAATGTTGGAGAGGTTGAGGAGCTTCTTAAGGGTTTAGGAATTGAGAAGGTAAGATTATCCAGGGTGGGAGAGGGACCAAGAACTATTGAGGTGGACTGACTTCCTCCCCGCTGGCGGAGGTTCCCCTCATCCGGAGATACATCTCTGAGGGGCAGTCGAGAGGGTCGGAGACCTCCATTTAGGTTCATCGCGATTACATTACGGTCGTTCTCGTAACCAGAGGTACATCTGAACACTCTATATGCCACCTCTTCCATATTTTCACCACATCTTAGGCAATGGGTTGAAGAGTAGAACGCCGATACGTACTCCACTAACACGCCGCGTTTCTTAGCCTGCCACTGAATCTAGTGCTGGACTCTACGGTACTGCATTAAATACAGCTTATCGTGGAAACCTTTCGGCAATTTACCCACGTTCCTGATGAGGTTCTTCAAACTCTCCAGTTTTATGATGCTGGCGCCCATCCTCTTAGCCCCAACTACCCATACCTTCTTAGCAAAATCCTCGGTGATTTGCTTAGCCTTGACGTGGAATGAACCCTGGTCTTTGGCTGCTCCACCTTGGATATTTCCTTTGTAGGTTCTCGGCTAATGATTTCCAGCGGTGGGACTCGTGAAGGCGTGTTTGTATCCTGACGTAATGGCTAGTCCTCACCTACAATCTCGGCCACGTTAATGTATACAGCGACACTTGATTTAGGTTCAACTTTCTCCTTTGACTTCTCGAAAACTACTTTGAGGAAAGCTTTACCATCCTTTACTATCAGTCTAGCTTCTCTCATCAGCTTAGGTAGTCCTTGACCTTCCTTGGATAGCCTAGGATCTGAAGTTCACCAGCGATCTTAACTTTTGTTGTTTCTAGGTTCAAGTTATAGCTCAACCTAGGTGTTAACCATACCGTTGGTTAGACGCGAGGGAACCTCCTTAGGGTTGTTGAACCAACTCTTGTACACTGAGAGGGCGTTCCTGTAACGGTCCTCGGCGACCTTCGAAGCCAAGTTGTACTCGTTCCTTAATTTACCATACAACTCCTCGTGTACTTTCGCTAACACACCCTTCTCTTTCGGATTTGGAACGTTCTCCTTCAACCAGAACACGAAACGTGTTGCCTTCACGTAGTTATTTACAAGGACTAGGAGGGATTCTGAGAGGGCGAGATTGAAACCGTAGCTCTGATCGCGTTCCTCCTGATTAGTATAATTAGAAAAACAGTATTTAACTAATCATCTCCGCCCCTGGAAGGGGCGAGGCTTTCAGCCTTTATGTAAAATTCCCTTTCTCCAGGGGTTGTGCCCCCTTCTTTATAAGTAATACCCGTTCTAAGTGTTGTCCCATGGGCCATGAAGCGTTTGATTCCGCAACCCCAGAATCTGTATTGAGACTTGACAATTTGGTTCCAGATGAAGTAAGGAAGGAAGACACTCGTCTACAGGGTCGCCCTACATATTCTTGGAAAGAGGTGGACGAAAAATGACCATTTCCCTTTCCTTGGATGTAAGTCATAGGCGTCCTCATATAAGGGACGTACTAATGAAATTCAAGGTCACTGTGGTGCCTGAAAGGGTTGTTCCCACTAATGATATGCACTACATGATTCTAGTTGATGTGAGCGGATCCATGGAGGGTACGAAACTGGAGATGGCCAGGAGGGGGTTGGAGGGATTATTGTCTAAGATTCCAGAGGGAAATAGGGTCACGTTAATGACATTCTCTGATAAGGTGAACATTGTTTCCGATTTTCAGAGTCCCAAAAATGTGGACCTAAAATTAAGCGCCGGTGGGGGAACGGAGCTCTACAAGGCGCTGCAAGAGGCCTATTCCAGGTTCGCGATCAGAAGAAAGCCAGGTTACCTTGTACTACTAACCGACGGAAGGCCCACTGATGTTCACGAACCCGAAGCATACAGCCAGCTTGAGGTTCCAAGCTATCTAACTCTATTCGCCTTTGGAGTAGGAGAGGACTACAACGAGGCTGTGCTCAAGGCCACTGTTGACTCATGTGGAGGGAAGTTATATCACATGGAGGATCCGGAAACGGTGGCCCGTGAACTTCCTAAGGCGGCAGTCACATATGTGGCGGCGAAGGACCTTTCACTGGACTTCAGATGGCCAAGGGAGGTGAAACCACTCAATTATAGGGGACCCCCCATAAGGTTGGGAGGCGTACAGGAGGCCGTTAAGATATACGGACAAACGGTGATTCCAGGCGGATCTAGGGATCAGCTTAAGGTAGTGGCCACTTACAAGGATCCTGTAGACGATTCTGTAAGAGTGGAGGAGGAAGTCCTGGGAATAGAGGAGGGAGACTTCCTGAGTGGTATAAATAGGGACCTGATAAAGGAGTACGCCTACTACGAGCTCCTGGACAAGTATGGTGGACAAATAATGGAGGGGAAAATAGAGCAAGCCACGAAGACCTTGGAATGCATGGATCAGATCGCCCAAGACACAGGGAGAGTTGAGCTAATGAGCGCAACAAGGAGGCTCAGGGGAGCACTAGAGTCGACTAGGAGGTTAGAGGGCACTCAAAGGACGAGTAGGTTGTCCAAGGAGGTAGCCAGTGAGGTCACGAGGGCCATGAGGTGAATAAACTGAGGTCACTGGTCTTCAGATTGGGGGATAGAGGTTACGTCTATAGGGATACATTGTACTACGCCAAGGTGGACGTGAAAACCAAGGGAGAAGTGATCGGGTATGTGGAGGAAGATGGTAAAAAGAGAGGAATCATATTCGATGTGACTAGGATCAGGGAGGCCAGGGACCTCAAGTTTGTGGGCTTCCTTAAGGAGATCAGGATGGCCCTACTAGAGGATGGAAAGGGTAACGTTTACGTTTGGCAACCCAACGAGGAGGTAAAGGAGGGAATATTTGATGTAGTAGAGGGAGTGCCATTGAGGAAGAACGATACTAAGATACTCATGGAGAACATGCAGAGAGGTGAATCGTTCATTAGGTACGCCGTCTCCCGGAGTCAGGACAAGACAATTCTCAGGGAAGCATTGCGGAGATCCAAGGACTGTGACTACGTGCTTGAGTTGTTCGCCGAGCTAGAAGAGTACGGCAGGGAGGAAGCCCTCGCAGCAGCCAACTGCATGGAACTCAAGGGGATGGTGAGGGAAGCTTTGAATATTTATCAGAGATTCGATCAGAGAAAGGCAGCGGAACTCAGGGACAAGCTAGTTAAGGAGTCCAGGGAACTTCTCTCCTCAGGCGACTTGAAGAAAATGATTAGGGCAGCGGAACTCAGCCCCGACTCCGAACCTCCTTTCAGATTGGGGTTAGAGCTATGGAAGAGGGGGAGGGTCAAGGAGGCAATACAGTACCTTACTGAGGCCTTAAGGAGGGAAGACTCCATGAGGAATTCAGTCACGTTGGCATGGATGATGATCAAAGCTGGGATGGAGGTGGAGGCTCTCAAACTTCTGGAGAAGATTGAACAAGAAAGACGAACCCCCGGTGTAGCATATATGAAGGGAATAATACTGGAGAAGAGTTCACCCTCTAGGGCAGAGAGGGAGTTCGCGTTTGCCTGCATGGAGGGAATCCCTGAGGCATGTATGAAGAACTTCACCATCGATGATGAACTGGAGGGAGTTACACTGTATGGCTACCATCTTAAGAAACTTGTGGGAGATGGAGGAATGGGGAAGGTGTATTTGGCCGAAAGGAGAGGGAAAAAGTACGCAGTGAAGGTGATGAAGCGGGAGTCTAGACACAGCGAGGTCCTGGGAGAGGTAGCTAAGCTTCAGCAACTATCTCAGCACCCTAACATCATGAAGATTATAGGAAGTTACGTTGACGAGGAATATGACCCTAGATTTCCTCCGGCCATTGTGACAGAGTTCATGGAGGGGGGTGATCTCACTAACGTGTTGGTGAGTAAGGAGTACTCTTCCCTGAGGAGCTCCCTTGTGTGGACCAACGTAGTAGCCCAAATCTTCAAGTCTCAGGCAGCTGCACTAATTCATCTTCACATGAATGGTTACGTGCACTGTGACTTCAAGCCTTCGAACATATTATTTGATTCATGGCTACCACCCTATGGCATGGAGGCCTTGAACGCCATTTCCTCGGGCAAAGTGAGACCCAAGCTGTCAGACCTAGGGTCCGCGGTTAAGATCGGAGAGGTTGTGTTACATTACACACCATTCTACGCCCATCCAATACAGAGGTTCGGAGCTAGGGCTGACACATCCTTGGATGTTTACTCCTTTGGGGTCTCAATTTATGTAGCATTAACTGGAAAGTATCCCACTCCAGACTGGTTGGAGAGGGAAATGGAACAGGCTGCAGCAGGTTCGGTGGACAGAGAGGAGGTACTAAAGAACTTCCACAGGGTGGAGCCGGACCTCACGCAGGTACATCCAGGACTTAGGAACGTGGTTTATGGGGCACTGAAGCAAGAGATGAGCATGGAGGAGATCTATAGGGAACTGAGGGCGTTCTGTGAAATGGAAGTATCGTTAGTAAGAGGAGAAATGGATAGGGTATCAAGCGGTGCTATCTAGTCCTCTAAGACGCTGGGGAAGTTCCTCCAATTTCTTAACAGATATATTTAGAACATTTCTTAGCAATCTCCTTGCGAAATATTCCATTGGTCCCTCATATTCAGCCCTCAGTAGACATTTCTTCCCAAGTAAAGTAACTGAAAATCTTAGGAAGGCCTTTGGAGAATCCGAACGTCCCTCATGAATAACACCGTCCGAATTGAGACATTTTTTGAAAGTAAGTTTAGCCAAAGGGACTGGGACGCCAGGGAGTTGAACTACGGCCTCGTATGAGTCTTGATCCTCACGATCCATAAATTTCTGAACCGCCTTGATCATTACCCAGAAGTCAGGAGAGTTAGTCTCGTCATATAGATACTTAAGTAACGATAGCCTATCTATCGTAACCTCCGTGACCCTTTCTTCGACGATCAAAGTATCTATAATAGGAGACTGTATAGAAGATTTTAAAGCAATTGGCTATAAATGTTATTTTGAATTTTCTATTGATCCTTCCGCATGCTTGACCTCCCAGATGTCCTTAACACCTCCATTATAGATTCATATAGTTCAGGATCGTCCCTCTTGAGCCTTGATAGGCTCCACGGTTTCAATTTCCTGGACTTAACTCCCCTTATCACGGATCGTAACCAAGCATCATACACTTTTCCCCCACCTCTTTCATAAAAGGCTCTAAGTGCCTCCAGAGCATCATCTTCCTCTAAGCCTTTGACATTTACCAAGTACCTACTACCCACATATAGTATGAACCTTTTCCTTCCATCTTCTAACCCTTGATCTAAGACCCTCTCTACCCACGAGAAATCAGCTCTGGGAGGAGGGAATCGTCCTTTCACCTGGAACAAAAATACCCTCCTTCCATCCTGTTCCTGATAGACCTTACTGACCTCGCCGTCAAATATAACGAAACCTGCCGTAGTCCCGTCTGGGAAGAATAGCCTTATCTTTCTTATCATCTATATAGAAAAATTTGCTCGTGGAAAAAAGCTTAGAAGAACTTCCTAAGAACTAGGAAGAGGACCACTGCGCTAGCTCCCACCGCTGGAACAATGAACATGGTGTAATTGGTGGTTGGATCTCCGACTATGTTGGTTGAGGTAAGAGCGATATCTAGAGTTAAACTGTGCGTGGACCCCTGATCGGAGACCTGTGTCCCCATGAAGTCAGCCCCATGATAACTGGTTGCCGTTCCCTGTAGTTGAGCTGCGTAAAGGAGCCCATCAGGTAGAACTTCCACAAAACCATGAGCGGAACTCCTGAGTTGATAAGACAGGGTCAAGGGTGTACCAAATATGGACCTGTTATACAGTAAGCTTAGGAATAGATATGCTGTCAAATTATGAAGCTGTGCCTGGAGAGTCTGTCCATTTATGACTACCGAGGTAGTGCCTCCTGAGCCGTAATGGAGGCTAATGTTGTACGTAAGGTTTCCAAATTTCCCACTTCTCATTATATTTAATGTGTTGTTAAGTAGGGCGGAAATATTATTGGATAGGAGCTGCTGCACCAAGCTATAGTTGGACATGTAGGAAGTGGAGTAATCAAGTTTAGTTGTGGCGTTATAGCCTGTAACTTGACCGTTTACAATAAGAGTATTGTTATATGGATGACCTGAGGACGTTTCGACAGTAATGGTTGTAGTTAAGTTCAGGTTTTCAGTGGATAGATTCACGTTATAGGTTGCGAACCGTGTACTTGATGCTGAAGCAACTAACGCAATAGGAGTTATCATAAGTCCTAATAGAAGCAATGCTACGTATTTCATATTCGTCTTCTCCCTTCAGTTCGTTAAAAACTTTAGTTTAGGAGGTCGAGGTACTAAGGACCAAACTATCACAGGATCACTTCATTAGGATGTAAAAATCGTCAACATGATTTCGTTATCAGACATTGCCCTCTTAGCGCTAAGTTTTCTTAGGGTCATTTCAGTCAATGAGATAACTCGCCTATATTATATGTTCTACAATTTTACTCCTCACTATATAGAAAGTTCAACTTCAGAAAGCAAAGATTATTTTAGCTGTCTATATAGACAATCTAAGAATGATTGAGGAGGAACTGAGATCGAGATTTAAAGAGAATATGAGTACTGAGATATCGGAAAGGTTCTCCCATTCCTCAGATATGGGATTTGTGCCCCACATAGTGTGGGCCGGAGTTAAAATAAATAACATTCCAGACTATGTGGTTTACCCTAAGAGCGTGGAGGATGTCATAGATCTAGTGAAAATAGCGAGGAAGTACAAGGTACCCATAACGCCCTACGGTAAAGGAACCAATAGGTACGGTAATGCAGTACCCACAGAGGGTGGTATAGTAGTTGATTTCTCCAAAATGGACTCAGTGGAAATAAATGCTGGAGATAAGCTGGCCACAGTTGGTCCTGGTGCAACTTGGAAGATAGTGGATCTATATGCCCAGCAAAAAGGAATGCAGCTCAGAACTTTCCCATCTTCATATGATTCCACTGTTGGAGGGGGAATAGCCGGTGACTCCCTGGGAATAGGCTCCTATGAGTACGGCTTCATTTCAGATAATGTGGCATTCGTCGATATGATAAACCCCAAGGGTGACCTAGTGAGACTCCAGGGAGGGGATATGGCCATAGCCTGTGGAGCTGAGGGCACCACGGGGATTATAGTGAAGGCAGGAATAAGGCTGAGACCATTCTCAAACACTGAAGCGGTAACCCTCTCCTATGAGTCGTTTGACGACGTGATAAGGGCCATAGGGGAGTTCTATAAGCAACTTATCCCTGCCTGGCACGTTCAGGTGAGAGGAAGGGCCATATCCACATATATGGCGGAAAGATACAAGGCGCCCGTAGATCCTAATAGATGGAATATTGTTGTCATGTACCCATCCAGCAGAAGTGCATTGGTTGAGCCGAAGTTGAAGAGACTGGCCATAGACACGGGAGCAAAGATGACCTCTGGGGAATGGACGGGGTGGTGGTCCTTTAATCACGGAGTTATAGCTGCTATGAGAACGAAAGGACTGTTAATACATCAACACGGATTGGTCGAATACACTAAGTTAAAGGAGCTGGTGGAGAGGTTAGGGAGACAATTAGGGGACCTAGGTAGGCTCGAGGAGACTGGTGGCTTCGATATAGATATTGCCTTGGAGAGAAGGGAAACCCTATTGGTCAACGCCTTCACCATGAGCTACCTGAAGCCCTTCGATAAGAAATTGATCTATGAGTTGGCTAAGAACACGCTGATGATGGAGGAAATGATTGGGGTAGGTGGTTCGATGCTTGCCGTAGGTATGTTCGTACATCAGTATGCCAAGAATAGACTTAATGTTACAAGCAAGACGTTCGCTCAGCTTGGGGTAGACAGATATGAGACAATGAGATCATACAAGCAGCAGAATGACCCAAATGAGTTAATGAACCCAGGTAAGGTCTTCGAGCCAAAGGAGAGAGGAAAGGGAGTAACGGATATAGTTAGGAAGCAGAAGGATGCGATGTCCTTCAGATTCGCCATAGGTCTAGCTAAAGCTTTAACGTCTGGAGGAGAGGTGGGAGGTTATCAGGCTACGAAGAGGTACATGGATATCTTCGTAGATTACGCCATGGAGTGTATAGACTGCGCTATGTGCGTCACTGTGTGCCCACAGTATAGGCTAATTCCACAATACCCATACGCGCCCAAGGGAATGTTCGACTTCGTAAAAGGAGCCATATCCAGCTATCACATAAACGGGGCCGTAGATATCCCACTGTCCGCCATAGCGGAAATATCGGGTTGTCACAAATGTGGGCTTTGTGATGGTGTATGTCCTGCCAAGATTCCAATATCAACACTATTGGTGAAGCTAAATAATATGGTTGCCAAGAAAATGCCGGAGGAGACTCCAGTTAATATAAGGATTGCTGATGAATCGGTGCAGGATGTAGTCGACCCCAGCTCAGACGTGGTGCTTTGGGTTGGTAAGAGTGGGGTGGAGAATTTAGAGAACGCCATTACCACACTAAGGGTACTGAAGGCCCTCGGAGTAAAGGTAAAAATGGTCGGTACTGAGGGTGACACCGGATTTCTGGACTACATCAGTGGTAACGGGGCGTCACTAACTAAGAAGGTGAAGAAGAATGCCGAGGTATTGTCTGGTGCGTCAGAGGTACTCACAATCTCCCCTGAGGACTATAAGCTCCTTTCGGAAGTATATCTAGACTACTCCCAAATACTGGGAGTCAACTTTAGGACAGTCATAACACCACTTGACCTAAGAATACTTGAGGTAGCAGATGTCAAGGGAGATGAGGAGATCCAACTTCACGTAGCGTGCTTCTCTCAGGGTTATGCCGACGATGTAATGAAGAAGTTAAGGGAGAAGGGATACAAGGTAAGAAAGGTGGAGGGATGTTCCGGAGCACAGCTAGAAGCCAACCTGGGTAGAAGGGCGGACATGATGGCTAGAACCTTGGCCGAGAGGTACAAGAAGTTAGTTACCCTATGCCCCTTCGCTGCCGCAAAGTTCAAGAAGGTAGGTGTGGATGCCCTTACGCTAACTGAATTCCTAGGATCCAAGATGGGGATAAAGGTTGAGAAGAGTGTGGACTTCTCGCTACCAGCCCAGATACAGGAACAATTAAAACAAATATTATTAAACTCAATAAAAAGCAATATACTAACTGTAGATCAGCTAGTGGCTGATACCGTGACTTTCGCCACAGATGAGGAAGAGTATAGGAAGATGATAGAACCAGTGATAACTCAGGCAATGGACAAGGTCACTGAAGAGGTCCTAAACTATATGAATGGGGTGCTTGAGGCGGGCAAGGGCTCGGAAGCGAATCCATTACTATTGAGAAAGAGCATGGTAGACATCGCGGTGTCAGCACTATCATCAATGAACAGCGAGCCTCTGGCTAGGGAACTCCTGGGAAGAGTTAAGGAGAAGGCGACAGACACCTTCGACGAACAGGTGGTGTTAAGGACCATACTGACTCTCCTATCTGATAAGTATGCCATCATTAAGACCAAACTGGCCTCTTCGATGAACTATACGTGAACTGCTTTTAATTCCTTAGATGACTTTTTCCCCATGGCAAGAGTGTTTCTAGGTCCAGCGGGGATTCCGCTGTCCGCACAGGGCAAAGGTACGGAGGAGGGATTGAGGAAGGTAAAGGAGTTAGGGCTTAACGCCATGGAGGTGGAGTTTGTTCAGGGCGTAAGAATGAACCAGAGCACCGCTGAACGTGTAGGTCAATTGGCAAATGAACTAGGAATAAGGCTTTCGGTTCACGCTCCTTACTTCATAAACCTATGTTCGGATGAGGACGAGAAGATAGCTGCCTCAAAAAAGAGACTCCTAGATACGGCGGACAGAGCGGAGAGGATGGGGGCTGACGCCATTGCCATACATATAGCGTTCTATGGTAAGAGGGGCCCTGAGAAGTGCCTGCAGTTGGTTGAAACGGAGCTTGGGGAAGTAGTGGAAAAGGCAAGAGCAGAGGGTGCCAACACGGTCAGATTCGGCGTGGAGACCATGGCCAAGGAGACTGCCGTAGGCACATTGGACGAGGTTATTAGCCTTTCTAAGAAGATTAAGGGTGTTGTACCTTATGTTGATTGGGCTCACACCTTTGCCCGTCAGGGAGGGAAGATAGACTATGGGGAGGTCTTGGATAGATTAAGAGGGGAATTAGGGATGGAACATATCAACTCCCATTTCGAGTCCGTCACCCTTAGAAAGGGAAAGTTTGTGGACGTCCACAGACCCATAGAGTTCGAGACCCCTCCGTTCGAGCCCCTGGCCATCGCGTTGAAGGACAGGGATATCTCAATCTCCCTAATTTGCGAGAGTCCGAAGCTTGAGGAGGACGCATTGAAAATGAAGGAGGTGCTCTGGAAGGTTGGAGTCAAAGTATAAGGTAATGGTGGCATCTGACTTCGATAGGACTCTCTCATCGGAGAAGGAAGGATTTATAATGAGAAGGGAATTAATTGAGGAGGTTAACAGGTTCTCGTCAACTAATCTCTTTGTCATAGTTACAGGAAGGGAAAGGAGGTTCATGAAACTGTTGGCCCCGGGACTAATGCCCACTGGGTGGGTGTTGGAGAACGGGGCTTTGATAATCTTGGACAAGGAAGTTATTGTAAATGCGCCTCCAGAGTGGCCCAGGATCAGGGAAAAGGTCATCACCGTACTTGGAGGTAAGAAATTAAGCTATTCCTGTGGTGAAGTCATAGTTTATGTAGATAAAGCGAGAAAAAACGGTCTCGACATCAACGTGCCTGGAGCTAGGATCGAGTGGAACAGGGAGGACGCAATGATCATGCCCGAGGGGGTGGATAAGGGCTCGGGGCTGAATAGATTGAAGCAAATGCTCGGATTTGAGGGGACGGTGATAGCCGTTGGAGATAGCGAGAACGACTTCCCCCTTTTCAAGGCGGCCGATATTAAGGTAGCAGTTGCCAACGCCCTCCCGGCTGTAAAGGATGTAGTGGACATGGTTCTGGACAAGGAGAATGGGGAGGGAGTGGCGGAGTTATTAAGGATGATTTCCTCGGGTTCACTCAGGATTTAGAAGGGGCAAAAATTTAGGGGAAGCTTGCATCCACTCACCTATGATAGCAGTAACAGACGAGGGGTCCCTAACTAGAGCCCTAGTCCCCAATCTAGAGGATGAAGTAAGGGTAGTGGACACCCCATGGCAAGTTAGAGAGGACAAGCCAGAGTTCCTGATTCACACCTATGAGGTAGGATATGGACAACAGGACAGATCGGAGATGTGGAACGTCAATGTATGGAGGGTGTTGAACTTGGCAAGGGCTGCCAACTCCGTTGGTGCAACCAACGTTTTCTTCTCGACCTTCATGATTTTCGATGGGAAGAAGGGAATGTACACGGAGAATACTCCCCCTTCACCTCTCAACTACTACGGAATAACCAAACTGACAGGCGAGTCCGCCGTGGCGGCCTTGGGCAACTACCTCATTCTCAGGGTGGGTCTACTTTACGGAATTCAGAGCTCTCTGTTTGCGCCGGCTTTGAGGAACATGATGGTTAACAGGAAGGCCCTATGTCCCTCCAAGTTTTACGTTAGTCCCATAGGCGTTAAAACGTTCTCCAGATTGGTAGGTGAACTGATTAGGTCCAGGGTGAGAGGGATATTTAATGTAGCAACACAGAGGGTCGACTTTCATGAGTTCTGTCGTAAGGTGGGGGACATTTTGGGCACCACTCCTATACCCGCTGGGAGCTCAGGAAGAGATTTCTCCCTGGACGTTTGGTTACTTAGCACACTAGGGATAAAGGTGTCCATTAACTACGACGTAGCTACGATGTTCGGAGGGAGTTAACATTAAGGTTTAAAGAGCAGTTTCATATAATATGTTATCATTAGAATAATTTAAACTGATTCTACTATGTCAGGCCTCAGAGAGGGTTTTAGGATAGATATGGAGAGGGAAAAATATAGAACTGTAGTTATACATACAGAGTAAGATACTCTTAGTCCAAGGTAAAGATTAAATGGTGGAAATGAAGGGACTGTTATGAAGAGCGTTTACATGGACATGGGAGAAACCCTAGTGAGTTTCAAGCCAAGATACCACTACCCCGTTTATCTTAAGCTAAGACAAATGGGATTTCAGGTAACCGAAAGGAACGTCTTCAGGGCAATATCAAAACAGTTAGGTGCAAGACACTTTCCGGATCAGGACGGATTATCAAAGATCGATTTCAGGGAACTAATGGTCAGCTTAGGCCTTGTACCAAGGGAAGAAGTAGTTAGAGAAATGGAGAAGCTAAACCTTTTGTCTAACAGCTTTGAATTGTTTCCCGACTCCATTGATTTCCTTAAGCACGTTAAGTCGTTAGGCGCAAAGGTGATCATGGTAACCAACGCTACCAGTTCCTTCAATAGGATAGTTAAGAGCCTAGGGCTTGAGGCGTTCCTGGACGGTATAGTGGCGTCATGCGAAGTAGGAGTAATGAAGCCCCATCCTCGCATATTTAGAAAGGCCATAGAAGTGGGAGGGGAAGGAGTATTCATAGGGGACATATATGAGGTGGACTACCTGGGCGCGACTAGGGCAGGACTGACTCCCATCCTAATAGACAGAGAGAATTTTTACGACGATATTTCTGCCACCAAGGTGAGGGACCTATTGGAGGCAAAGAACCTAGTAGAAGAGATGTTGAAAGAGTAATAGAGTTAGTACCTAAATTTCAGAATCCAACAATAGAACTCGAACAATACCTAACGCCGTCCACTCTGGTCTCCCAACTTATATGGACCGCCTATATGAGAGGACAGGTTAGGGGAAAGAGGGTAGTGGACCTTGGATGTGGGACAGGCAGGTTCTGTGTTGCAGCGGCCTACTTAGGGGCGGAGTGCATATGTGTAGAACTCGACGTGAGGAACTCATATCATCTAAGAACCGTCCAGTGGAACAATAAAATTAACATAGTGCAAGCCCAAGTTCCAAAGGTGGGACTGAGGGGGGATCTCGTTGTACAGAATCCCCCGTTTGGAGTGAAAAGGAAACACGCTGACTTAGAGTTCCTATCCCTCGCCCTGAAGATCGCTCCAGCAGTATATTCCATACATAAGGATAGTCCAGGCCTCAGGACGAGGTTGAAAAGACTGGCTCAAAGGGAGGGCTTTTCCCTAGAGGCCTTGGAAGAGGCCTACCCCCTGAGGGCTCAATATCCTCACCATCGAAGAGTTATGAGACAGGTCAACGTTTTAATTGTTAGAATGGAGAAACAAATGAACGAGAACTCAAGATAGAGAACCATGCCGATCCTGGAATGCGATGCAAAGCGATCAGATATAGTTATTGAAGAAAGGTATATCCTTAAGAGACATATCTCATATCTTGAGAATGCGGAAGACTAAGATCATAGCAACTCTCGGTCCAGCCAGCGAGAGGTTAGTAAACAATCTGGCTAGATACGTCGATGTCTTCAGGGTTAACATGGCCCACGGCACAGTGGAAAGTAGACGTAAGTATGTCGAGATGATCAGGTCGACTAAGGCAGCCCTCCTCATGGACTTACCAGGACCCAAACTGAGGATAGGAGAGATAAAGGGAATGATAAAGTTGAGGAGGGGACAGACCGTAACCTTCTCCAGAAAAGGGGAGGGAATTCCTGTTAATGAGGACCTGTTCTATAATTCTTTGAAGGAGGGGAGCGTCGTCCTCCTTGCGGATGGATTGATAAAGGTGAGGGTCAGGTACGTTTCGCCTGAAGAGGTTAAGGCCATAGTGGTTGATGGTGGAATCCTAACGTCCAGAAAGGGAATAAACATACCAGACCTCAAGACCAGTCCAGGACTGACAGAGAGCGACCTAGAGGCACTGAAGGAGGCCAACTCCCTAGGGGCTGATATGATAGGACTATCCTTCATCATGTCCCCCAAGGAAGTTCAAGAGGCTAGAAGCCACACGAAGAGTTTCCTAGTGGGAAAAATAGAGAAGAAGGGTTCACTAAAGGAGTTGGAGGGAATAGTCAAGGAGTCTGACGCTATAATGGTAGCCAGAGGGGACCTGGGAGTTGAGGTGGGATTGGAGATGCTCCCTTTGGTGCAGGAGAAGGTCATAAGGACCGCCAGAACTTACGGAAAACCAGTGATTTTAGCTACCCAAGTATTCGAATCAATGGTATCAAGCCCAACTCCCACTAGGGCAGAGGTGGTGGACGTGGCCAATTCCATAATAAAGGGAGTGGATGCCATAATGCTAAGCGATGAGACGGCTGTGGGATCTAATCCTCTGCGAGCTGCCCTCTATCTTGACAGGACCATAAGGAAGTTGGAAAAGGTGGTTAGGCCTAACGGAATTAAGCCTGCAGATGTAGGTGACGCTATTGCTTACGCTGCGGTGGATGCGGCCAGTCTCTCAAGTGCGAAGGCCATTGTGGCATACGGTGGTGACGGGATGGCAGCCCTAAAGGTGGTTAAGTTCAGGCCAAGAGTACCAATAGTGGCATTAGTGAAGGACGGCGCTCATAGGTTTAAGACTGTTTGGGGAGCAGTCCCAGTCAGAGTGGAAAGCACAACAAATCTCACCTCATATATTGACTCTAAGTTAAAGGAATTGAAAATATGTAAATCAGGAGAGATTATAGTCTTGTTATCCAGCGAGGAGGGAACGTTAGAGGCCGACTCCCTCAAAATACACAGGGTTAGTTAGCGTGAAAACATGTGGTTCTGACGAGGATCTAGGTCCCCAACTTAAAAGAAAAACTTTCCGCCTTATTGACGTTTGAATTTGTAGTTCAAGGGAAAATCCTCTCTCCTACAGAACGTGATTCTCTTTCTCGAGGGTTTGGTGTGAATAGTAGAGTAAAGGAGTGAATATGATGAGTTTTAGAAAACCCTAAGGGCTCCGTGAAAGTGACTTCCTGAAAGGAATTGAGAGATACATTCGTAATCCCCCTTCAACAACAGATACTATATGAACTTCACAATCTGTTCCAGCCCTCGGCTATCCCCTGCTGTGGATATTAGGACCCCTTGGACTCCAGAGTGCCTCAACGAATCTAGTACATCCCTTAGCTCCTCTATGGAGACGTAAGGTTGATTCATTAACTTCACTGTCTCATTGTTCCTCTCCGTCTTCACAATAAGATAAGGAATTAATTTCTCCTTATCTAGCTCCCTGAGCTCGTCGGCTCCACGAACCCTTAGTACCAGGAAGAAATCTCCCCCACCTGAAAGTCTTTTCTTGAGCATTGATAGCGGATAACGGAGACTAAGTAGAAGTCCCACCTTCACCTCAGGTCTAACCGACTTGATAAGACCAAATCCCTCCTCTGAGGACATAGAGTTCACCTCCCTTCCAATTTTTGGAGGATCACCTCTGGTTAACGCCAACTCCAGTCCCCAAAATTTCGCAGTCTTGGCGAGGGAAGCAAGGAAGAGTTCCCCTACATCCACCAGTCTTTGATTTACAATTATCCTTTTATCTTCTAATAACAATCTGGCCATTGGAGCGATCGCTAAGGGATGGATAGAAGGAAGACCCACCGGAGAGTCAGGAAAATCGAAACCATCAAATGCGGAAAGTCCAGTCAATAGTTTCGAGGTCTTTTCGGCCGTTGATTTGGGGTGTATCTCCGCTAGGATCTGCATTCCAACGCCATCACTGTTGAGCAGTTAAAAGGAAGACTTACCTAACTCCCTCCTAAATATTCCTGTAAGTGTTAGGATGAACTTGATGGGAAATGAGAGATATAGAATAAAAAAGTTCTGCAAAACTCATTCGGGGGGAATCTCCTTATACACCAATGAAAGGTCTATTCCCTTTTTCTGATTTGCGAACCTAGCGTAGAGGTAAACCAATAGACTTCCCACCAAGGTTATCCCAACGAAAAGAGCAGTCACGGGATTGACACCTGTTCCGTCAAAGAATCCAAACGCGGGATTCACGCCGGCCTCAATGGTCAGGAATAGGAAGTATATTGATGATAGTACTCCTGCTATCTTCAACCCGCTGTGTCCATTTCTCCTGCCATAGACTACAGAGGCTATGCTTACAACCAAGAAGTATAGAGAGCCAAGAATCGTGGCACCGTATAACGCCACAGCACCCTGGGTTGACAATACAGGAATGGCGAGGAAGAGCAGGGTTATAATTAAGTCCAACAGGTGCGCATAGACTGGAGACCCCTTTGAATTGACAGTGGAGAATTTCTCCGGTAGAACCCTATCAAAGGACATTGCGAAGACGTACCTGGAGAACACAATGACACCATAGGCCAATATATATACCTCCCATGCAAACAATCCCAGTCCCAAGAACCATTGAAGCACCGGGTTTCCGGCAAGGGTCATTGCCACAGTCCAGAAATTATAGATTCCAGTGGGGTATAGCGAAGCGTTGAAGCCATAGCCAGCCACAACGTCCATGAGGAGGAAGGAGCCGGTCACAATCAATGCAGTCAGAACTAGGGACACAATTACGTTGTACTTCAGCACCTTCCTTCCCTTGAACTCAGACGCCACAGCTGGCCCTGCCTGCATCCATGGGTAGGTGAATAGGGCGAAGAATGGAAGCATGAGCAGAGTGGCGACTAGGGTGAATGAGGGACCACTATAGGGTTGAACAGTTGCGCCTGTTGATTTTATAGCGTTAATCAGCGGCGTTATGGAGGTGTGAAAGTTACCTGCTGAAGCGGCTATTATGACTATGGCAGCTATGGTTGACGCGAGAGAGAAGGCGCCAAGTGCCGTAACTATGCTGTAGCCCCACCTTGCTCTCACTATGTTTAGACCTATAATTATTCCAAATATGGCAGCTGAAATGCCGTAGATTATTAAGGACTGCTGGAGCGTGGGGGTCATGGCAAAAGGATTCACTACAACGTTGTTAGCCAAATAGAGGAGGGATGTGGATTTATCCAATGTACCTATTGTCCAAAATACTGTGTTCAGGGCCGACGAGGCGAAATAGGCTGTTATTGCGAAATAGGCCAAGGACTCTATCATGACTGCCAATGCCATGACGCTGCCTATTCCTCCTCCCAATGTCCTGGAGACCCATACATAGTCACCTCCCGTTCTAGGCATTCGTCTGCTCAGAACTGTATAGATGAAAGCTTGGGGTAGGGCTAAGAGAAATCCTATGAGCGATGCCAGCCAGAGCACAGACCCTTGCTGGATATAAGGCGATATGGAGGTGAACAGCGCCAAGCCAGCCGACATGTTGCCCACATTTAACATAACAGCATCAACCATGGAAACATCCTTGACTAGACCTGACGACTCTCTCAAGAAGAGTTTTGATCTCTCCATTTAATTGCCCGTGATAACGGATATTGTGCTAGTTTATATATTTTTCTATTCCTTCTGCTCTTCTATTTACTTCACTATGTAAATGGAGTTTTTGATCTCGACACAATAATCGGGTGGAAAGGGAGCTGTGTTGATTTCCTTTCCACACGTGCTGTATGACAAAAAGCTCAAATATGTAGTACGAAGGAATGCAGCGTAAAGTTAATTAAAGTGTCAGTTGACACACGAATTATGCCAACGGTAAAGTTCAAGTACAAGGGGGAAACCAAGGAGGTAGACATATCTAAGGTTAAGAAAGTATGGAAAGTGGGAAAGATGGTGTCCTTCACCTACGATGACAACGGCAAGACTGCCAGAGGAGCTATATCAGAGAAGGACGCCCCCAAGGAACTTCTGAACAAAATGGGTAAATAGATTTTTCCATTCTTTTTATTCACTTTCTTTCAATTAAGAGTTAATGAAACTCTATCTGGACGCATTGTTACCATAGATTCTGAGCCTCCTCTTTCTTCATAGTCGTGACCTAAGTGTACTTTACTCCACAAACCATACTTTCTGGAAGGGGCTTCTCCTTTTGCCATTAAATAACATTGAAATCAGGACAATACCACCGAACCTATGCAACCCTCTGGGGCGAAGGATGAAATAGGAGCGCATAATGTGAAATAATTCACACGAGAAGTACTCCCCTAACATATAGCGTAAGGATAATTATACCCAATCCTGCCAATACGGCCAGCAAGTTGACCATGGGATTGTCATATCTGAAATGAGCTAAGGCAAACCTACTCCATCTCCCCTTCTTCTTGACGTAAATTCCTCTCTCAGTGAAAATGTCCAGAAGTAAATGACTTGGTCCTGAGAGAAGTCCCATCAGAGGAACAGCCCATAACACAACACCAGAAAAGTAGAGTAGGAGAAATATGAAAAGGGCAGGAAGGAATCCCCACATAACGCTTCTAGGCAACGTGTGAGTCATGGGGGTCCTTCTAACATACCCCCATCTTACCTCATGTCCCAATCTATCTATTATTAGGTTAGACGCCACAGATAGAATACCAGCCATCACTATTCCTTGAAGTGGGGAAACGTTTACCCCCAAAGGAAAGAGAACACCCATGGTAAACACGTAATGTGTTCTTAATCTCACTTTGCAGATACCCTCCTAGCCTTTTTAAAGGAGACTTATTCATAAATCGTTGTGAACTACTGGTTAGTGCCAGTTCAGGAGGACGTCTGGGAGGTCATAAAGGAGACTAAGATCTACGGCATCGATAAGGACATCAGAGAAATTATCAGACCTGGTGATAGATTAGTGTTTTATGTAACTAAGTATTACGCTAAGATGTATGGAGGTAAGGTAGTGGCCATAATGGAGGTGGAATCTGACTGGTATGAAGACCACAAACCTACATTTCCAGCTGAAAGGGCCAGAAACATTGGACTATACATATACCGAATAAAGGTAAAAGAGATTGAAGTGGGGGTGTGTGACCTAAGGTCTATCCTTAAACAGCTCACATTTGTGGAGGAGAAGGATCAATTGGCCAAGTACCTCAGGAGAGTTCCAGCCAACCTGGGTAGACCTATTCCAGAAAATGACGTGAAACTCATACAACAGTGCATGAAGGAGGAGGAATTTCCATAATCTTCTTTAGTTTGCTAACAACAATTTCCTTCCTCTAAGCATGAAGGATAGACCGAGAAATGAGATAATGGTTATGGAGGAAGTCGTGTACTGAAGCCCCAAGAGAGAGGAAATGACAGGTATTGCCAAACCTCCCAGGGCTGCGATGTTCAGCGCCATCCCACTAGATGTCGGATCCGTCCCATACTCCATTGCTAAAGCTGGAGCGATCGCACCCAGTGCCAATCCTATCGTAGTGAAGGGTAGAAGGAGCGGTGTAAAGCCTGTAAGGAAGAAGAGGGCGCCCGCGAGGCCCTGAAGTATTGTAAGACAAACGATAACAAATCTTGATCTCTTGAAAATCATTGGTAATATGAAGTAAATGGGGACTGCGGATCCGTATGCCGCGATCATCCAAGGAAGGACCTGCTGTCCCTCCTCTTCCAAAATAGTGGGAGCCAACTGTAAAGCGAAGGCAGGTTCGAAACAGAGAAGAGCCGCTACAATGGATAGAATTGATGGGACTGAGAACCTCGAGTTCGCTATTGGTGCTGAGATTGGGACTGAGGCCGCTGGGATGGCAATTAAGCCTGTTAAGGCGATAATGTACCAATATTGAAACTCTGAGAAGGCGAACGCTGCCCCAATCCAACCAAAGGCCCAACCAGCCATTACGAAGGCCACTAATTTCTCATTACCTGATGATGCCGCATATGTCACAGCCAAGGAAGTAAGGACCGCGTAGAAGATTCCAATCAACACTCTTTCAAATAGCATCAATGGAAGATCATGAGTTACTCCAGTTGAGAGGGAGAGGACCCCCATCGATGCCATGGAAACGGAGTATACTGTCTTACTTCCAATGATTCTGGACAGGGATTGATAAATCAGCGCCCCAACTACCCTACCAAGGAAAGGTATGGAGCTAAAGGTGAAGGCTTCCCATTCACTTAGCCCAAGCTGATTAATAACAAAGGAAGGTGCAACAAGGATAAATGTAGGTATGGCATAACCCAATACTACATGCCAACCCCAGGTATTCTTCATCATTTGTTGCTTAAACATTCTTAACGAAATATAAGCCAGGCCACGATTAGGTTTAAGTAAAATGGTGTAAGTCAGTTAGGATCTCGTCCATCGACGATGATGAAAGTACTAACGATACTCTGATCATGCGACGGCAGGAGAAGCATTAGGGAGTTCTATGTTCTCTTAAATCTAAAGTTTAATTTTATTTAATAATATTTAGCTAGTATAATATCCTTGCCCTGCGTGAGAGTGTAATCTTTATAAGGATAAATCATCTCCCCCTTCAGAACATTGTGCCGCTGACGTGAATTAATGAGGATTGTGGTGAGTTAACAGATCTCCACAGATGGACGTCCGTTAATCTAACTAATCCTTGCCTACATTTTCGCCGAAGCTGGTGTTCACATCCATAAAGTGCCTACCTCCACCTGCAAACAGAAGAATAGAGGACGAGGTGTACGTCGTGATGACTTAAGATAGGAAATTTAGATCTCCACGACCTCCAACTTTATAATGGTTGGGTCGTGGTTGACCTAGGTGTAAGGTTGAGGGGAGCTGTTGTCCACGACGCGCCGAAGGTGACACACCCATCGAAACAGCTACTGATGGAGCTTAGGAATACCGGCAATCTGGCATACTACCTCAGAGTATCCAAAATGGGTGTAATCATAAGGGAGGACAGATGCTCCTTTACATACGGTAGCAGGGAGATCCCCAGATTGGACCTTGCCATTGTTAGAAACTTGGGATTTATAATGACAGTAGAGCAATTGGCCAAGAGGATCGACGTTCTAAGGGAGCTCAGGGATAACGGCACATATGTAATCAATGACCCCGACTCAATTCTACTGGCTAGGGATAAGTTGGGAAGCCTCATGAGACTCAGGAGGGCCGGTATACCAATACCGGAGACTGCTGTAGTGGAGGATCCCTTTGAGGTCATGAAGCTAGTTGAGGAATGGGGAGAAGTGGTGATTAAGCCGCTTATGGGTAGCCTAGGATTAGGAGCGATCAAGGTCAGCGATCCCGACGTTGGATTTAGGGTGGCCAGGTCTATTCTGGCGGTGAACCAGCCCCTCTACGTTCAGAGATATGTGAGGAAACCCGATAGGGACATCAGAATATTCGTAGTTGGGGATGAGGTAGTGGGCGGAATCTACAGAATAAACAAATCCCACTGGAAGACCAACATAGCTCAGGGTGCCACCGCTCAACTAATGGAACCAGTTTCGGAACTCTTCGAATTCGCCATAAAGGTAGTAAGAATAATGAAACTTGAATATGCTGGCGTTGACATTGTGGAGGACATTGACGGAAAATATAGGATCCTCGAGGTTAACGCTTCACCTCTATGGGACGGTGTGGAGGCCGCAACGAAAAAGAACGTGGCCAAGAAAATAGTGGAACATGCACTAAGGATGGCCAAGAAATGATGGGAGATGAGGAGCAAGCAAACCATCTGAACTGTGATGAGGAGCTCTCGCTCCCGATCCGTCTAGAACTCTAGGATCTTGGTTTCCTTCACAATTCTGAGCACAAACATGGTATAGGTGGAGATCACTCCGTCTATATTTCCTATGTTATCAAGTACCTTAGCCAACTCCTCCCTTGTTCCAACCCTCACCTTGGCAAGGGCATAATATTCTCCTGTCACATCATAAACGTCTGTTACTTCCTTCATCGACACTATGTTCTTAAGGATTTCGTCATACTTTCTGGGCTCGGCCTTAACTAAAACGAAACCCAATACTCCCCTTCCTGCCCTCTCGGGATCCACGTCAGCGTAGAATCCCCTCAATACTCCCTCGTTTCTGAGCCTCTTTATCCTTATGTGAATGGTAGCTTCACTTAGGTTTAGTGACTTGGCTATCTTGGAAAACGGCGTTCTCGCATCCTGTTGGAGCATGGTGAGGATCTTCTTGTCTACCTCGTCTATATCATAGGTCAAAATATCATCCTCCCAAAGAGCTTGATCAAGTCCAGTCGGCCGAAATTACCCAATGCCACCTTCAACACTAACTCCGGATCGGCCTTGGTGAGTACTCTGGAAAACCCCGATAGACTGGCGTCACCCCTTTTCACTCTCTTCACGATGTCCGCGTGAACTTGTAAGGTCCAGTACAAGTTGGACTTCTTGAATTGGGAGGGGAAGTCCTTTCCCTCTAACATGGAGTCGGCCCTTATTTTGGCGGAGAGTATTGAGGGTCTTATTCCCTCACCGGTCATGGCGTAGACGCAGCCTGCGGCCTCACCAATACTATCATTCAGTCTATCATCTATCACGCCACCATCAGAAACCCTTGCCCCGTGCAGTAACCTCAACGGTTTGTCATTAACCATTGGAGCAAGTTTCTCCTTTAGGGCCTCAACTGGAGCGTACCCACCTATTCCTATCTTGGCTCCCCCCTGTTCAGGAAAAACCCAGGCATATCCCAACAGGTCGGAGTAGAAGTAAAACTCAACTACCTCCATATCGACCTTAGCGTTGGTCAGATATTGGATCGCGGGAATAGTGAAATCCTTGGGTAGGGAGTAATGACCTGAGGCGAAGATCACCTCATCTGCATCGATGGGCTTATCATTGACGAAATATTTGCCGTCCCTTACCACCACCTTTGAGGAATAGGAAACGTCCACCTTCTCTGCCACGTCCCTGAGCATGGAGGGCTTGTCAATTATGTACCCAAGGGTTCTGTTCGTTCTTATATCATGGATTAGCTTATTATTAAGATATATTTTAAATCCCCTTATCTCACTTACTATCCGCTCCTTACTTATAGGAAGCATCTTTTCTACTCCTTCCATCACTCCCCAGGCACAAGGTTTCCTACCGGGTTGATCCAAGGCCTCATAGACCTTTACGTCATATTTGGTTCCCTTGAGGAACCAAGCAAGCGCTAACCCAGCGGGCCCGGCCCCCACCACTGCAGCCCTGGGCAAGGCTTAACCCCTCATGTAAAGATATACCGCCGTTGCCAAGGCAATTGAGCCAGCGTATATGGCTATCTCCTGGTAAAAATTAGGGAAGTATCTCCCGACCAATGCTCCAATAATTACTATAAGAAGGAACATTACCATCCCTCCGCCCTCCCTAAATAGGTTAAGTCCTATCTTGGGACGAAGCTTAATGAGGGAAAGAGCAAATAGGAAAAGTGTAGGGAGAACCTCTATCCCCCCTAAAATTGCTATATCTCTGGGATCCAGAGGAAGCACGAGGAATACCCCAACCACTACTCCCAACGCATATGCCAAGGAGAAGAATAGAGCGGCAACGGATGCCCTAGCTGAGGTCCAAGGTTTAGATATGTAGATTAGATAGAGAAGTATTGCGAGTCCCACAAGGGATGATGAGGCAAAGACCACAAATCTATCGATTAAGGCAGTGAGAGGTAACAGGAAAAGAACAAACGAGAGGGCGATAACTTGCCAGTCCTTCATCGTCTCCTAGAATCAGTTATGTTTAGCATTAAAACACTATCGTCAAGCTCTTTATTAGACTCTGAAACAGTAATAAAATGGTCATGAAGTATAAGAGACCTGTCATACTAATCCATGGGGGAGCAGGCGACTGGTCCTCTCGAGACTGGGAGAGGGCATCGACGGAGCTCATAAGGGCGTTGGATAGGGGGTATGAACAGTTCAGGACTGGCTCGTCATTGGAGGCTGTGGTTGAGGCCGTTGCTTACATGGAGGACTCGGGAGCGTTCGACGCTGGAAGGGGCAGCGTACTAAACTCAAAGGGTGAGGTGGAGATGGATGCCGGAGTAATGTGGGGTCCTGATCTCAGGGTTGGAGCAGTTGCGGCGACCAAGGCCAAGAACCCAATTAGGGAGGCCCTCAAGGTGCTCAGGGAAGGAAGACATGTGCTCATGGTGAACTGGGGGAGGGAAGAGGCTTTACAGCCAGGAAACATTTCCGGTGACACTGTAGGTGCAGTGGCTCTTGACGTGCAGGGTAACCTGACCGCAGCCACCAGCACTGGAGGAATAAAGGGAAAGTTACCTGGAAGGGTGGGAGATTCCCCCATACCTGGGGCAGGTTATTACGCCACTGCTAGGGTAGCAACTTCCAGTACAGGGATAGGAGAAATAATACTTAAGGTCCTTCCAGCAAAGGAACTGGACATTTTGGTTTCCATGGGTTTTCCAGTTGAGAGCTCCCTGGAGTTGGTCATAGGTAAAATTACGAACCTATTTGGAAGAGGAACAGTGGGAATGATCGCCCTTGACTCCTCTGGGAACGGCCACGCGGCCTTCAACACCAAGGGGATGGCGAGAGGCGTGATGGCTGAGGACGTAAAGAAGGTCGCCATCTTCGAAGGGGATGGGATTTGAAGATCCTTGTGATGGGAAATGTCAGGTTTCCTGAGCCCCATGTGGAGGGTGTATTGTCATCCATCATAAAGAAGGAGGAACCTGACGCCATACTTCTTAACGGTGATACGACCCAGTGCTATTGGGACTACGAATGCCCCAGGGTTATAGACGTTCTATATGTGGTGAGGAGTATTGCGCCTTGGGCCCAAATAGTTTACATTCAGGGGGACATGGATCCACATGCAATAAAGTGCATAATGGCCGAGCCGAGATATAGAGAGGAGATACTTGGTACCACAATGTATGTTACTGAGATTTCGTCCTCAAAATACTTCATAGTTCACGGCCATCAGGCCGAGATAGATCAATTAAGGAGGAATGTGGCAGCTGGACCGTGGGACTGGCTCGTGGTATCACAGCATAGAAGGCTTGAGGTGGATAAGCTGGCAAGAGTAATCTACAGCGGTGGCATAACAAGTGACTTCCCCGCTGAGGCCAGGGGATATCTCATAATCTCAGACTCTGGTCACTACATAAGGCAGATCGCGAGCTCAGAAAGGCACGGCTTCAGGAACTAGCGAAGTTAAGCAGTTGCGATAACTTCAGGACCAGGGCCAGTTCGAACAAAAGGTCCTCTGGGTTGTGGAGATCACCCTCATCCCACACTTTCACACTATCTGCGACAACCTGATTGGTTGAACCTCTGTTTATGAGGACATCGGTGACGAACGGCAACGACTTAATTGACTTGAGGAGCCTCAGAATATCTAGGCTCCATTCCCTTACAAAGACCTGAACTATCACATTAATTATTTATTGGGAGAACTTTAAAACGGAATCATTCCTCCTTAATGGTATTTCTACTTGAAGTCCAGATATACATATTAACTGTAACCGAAGTTAACCCCCATGAAGAGGGACCTTAGACCAATTCTCGTGATCGCGGCCATAAGGAATGAAGAGCTAATAGAGTTCATGAGGAAGACTTTCAAGGACGCCAGGACCTTCGGTGCCAGGAAAGTGATAATTCATGCCTTCACGAACTCGAACTACTGGGATTTCTTTAGGGATTCCAGGGAGGCCATATTGGACAACATTGAACTGGGCGTAGAGATATACACTTGGAAGAAGGACGAAATGGAGAAGATGCTGAAGAACATCCCAGAACCTGAGAAGTTAAAGGGAGTGATCTTCCACTGCAGTGAGGAAGAGAGGATGTTCCTCAAAAAAGTACAGGATTCAGTCCCCTTACAGTATAAGGCATCCCTCCTGAAGGACTACTGCAGGCAGCCCTGAGGAGGCAATATTTATTTACTTCAATGGGACTCTTTCTCAGATCCTATGAAGGAATCGTCATATGACGTTCTAATTGTGGGAGGAGGATTCTCTGGAGCAACAACTGCCTGGCATCTGGCAGGGAGAGGATATAGAGTTCTCCTCATAGATAGCAAACCATGGAATAGGATTGGAGATAAGCCCTGTGGGGACGCAGTGAGCAAGGATCACTTTGACGATCTCAAAATGCCCTACCCTCAGGGTGAGGAGTTGGAGCAGAAAGTGGCGGGAATAAGGCTCTACTCTCCAGACATGAAGACAGTCTGGACGGTCAAAGGAGAGGGATTCGAGCTCAACGCGCCAGCTTACAACCAAAGGATACTCAAGGAAGCCCAGAGTAAGGGAGTAGAGATAATGGACTTGACGACCGCTTCATCCCCTCTACTGGAGAATGGGGTGATGAAAGGTGCAGTGATCTTCAATAGAAGGACCAATGAGACCATCAAGATCAATGCGAAGATAACAGTTGACGCGACGGGGAACGCCAGAAGCCTAAGGATGAAACTACCTCCAGAGATACCTGTGGCTGAGGACTTGGATGACAGGGACGCGGATGTTGCATACAGGGAAGAGGCAATCACAGTTCAGGATATAGAGGAACCAGAATATCTGAGGATATTTGTCTCCCAGAAAGCCGCCCCTGGAGGATATTGGTGGTACTTCCCAAAGGGAGAGAGGAAGGTGAATGTGGGTCTTGGCATTCAGGGGGGGATGGGTTACGGTTCAGTTCACGAATATTATAGGAAGTACTTGAAGGTTTATGCCCCCGACATTAAGGAAGTTGTGGTGAGAGGCGGTGCGTTGGTTCCAACCAGAAGACCTCTGACGAGCCTAGTGTGGGATGGTATGGTTGTGGTCGGAGACTCCGCTTTCACGGTTAACCCTGTGCACGGAGGCGGAAAGGGCTCAGCAATGATATCTGGATTCTGTGCTGCCAAGGCCATAACCAACGCCCTAGAGGCAGGCTCCTATGACAAACAATCCCTCTGGGAAATGAACCTGTGCTACATAGACAAATATGGCCAGAAGCAGGCCAGCCTAGAGCTATTCAGGAAGTTTCTGCAGAGGCTTCCAGATGAGGACATAGACTTCGGAATGAGGAAGGGCCTCATAAAGGAGGAGGACCTAATGGAGGTCAGCGTTAAGGGATCATTGAAACTATCGGTGGCGGAGAAGGCCGGTAGGCTGCTTTCTGGATTGGCTAGGCCCTCCCTATTAATAAAGCTCAAGACAGTGGCTTCCTACATGGCCAAAGTCAAAGAACTATATAATAACTACCCTCTAACATACTCTGAGCTGCCCAGATGGAAGGATTCGCTATACGAGATGTACGCCCAATTCGATGCTGCTCTGGATCAGTAATGTAAGGGCCATAAGCCCCAGCGGAGAGGCTATCGGTATCCATATGGTTCTAGTGGTAAAAGCTCCTACTTCCTCCAATCCTTTTGTCAATGCAGATATGATTTTTCCAATAACTCTAACTCCTTTGACTGTGAAGATCTTAACGGAGACCTGAACTGGCTCTATGTTCTTAAGAGATAATTCCGTGGCCTCTCTAACAGCTTTAGAAAGGGAAGGAGAGTAGGATACTGGATAGTAAAGTGACTCCACAGAGACCCCAGTGCAGGAGTGATCGTCGGGCGTCACAAGGAGAAGATCATCAGCCAGGTCGGAGTTCTCTGACCTTAATTTCGCTTGAAGATCTTTGTCAGCGTTATTTCCGTAGAGATATACTATGACGAACCTCTTTGTACCATCTGAGAGAGAGAACGCCTTCACCCTCCTGTTACAAAGGCCCCTAGCCTCACCATCCACAATTCCTTCACCATAGCCCATTAGGAGATTTCCTGGTTGTCCTGTGATATGAGTGAAAATTTTTGAGAGTGAGGCCACGTCCTCTTCCCCTATATCTTGAGAAAGGGAGCTATTATGGGAGTCCACAAGGAAGGAGTTAGAAGATAGCATACTGTTCCAAAGGGAGAGGGGCAGATCGTCGATACCAAGCCCCGGTCTAGTGAGAAAGGATAGCTTCGCACCATCAAACGTAAGACTAAGGGCCTCAAATTCTCCGGCCCTCTCTTTCAAGAGGCCAGTGAAGGTCAACTGAGTCCAGCCCGAGGAAGCTTCCTCCTTCACTCTCCTTGCTATGGAGGCCGCGTCGGAGGAGGACACCATATCTATTTCGTGACTTCCAGGACCATGGAAAACGGTGGAGTTAGGGAGTTCCTGCTCTACCTGGTATACGAACTTGGAGCTCCCAACCGAACCAAATAGACCAAAGTGAATCTTGGGCAATACCCAATAATGTGTGGAGTTCCCCTGGAACTTGAAAAGCACCACTTGAAGGTCCATGTTAGTACCCACTCCCCTGAGGAAGTCCTCAACCAGGTTGACTCTACCGTCAGTAAAGGATGCGATGAAGGGCCTGGCTACCTTAAGGGAAGGTATACCGATGGCTCTCATTCCCTTACCATTCAGGGCCTTTGAATAGAGGTAAGTTACGGCTCCCACTAGAAATAGGTAAAAAAGGACGTAAGGTAGGTCCCTCATAAATACCAATGCTCCCAGTAGGGCCGGAGTTATTCCAAGTAAAACCGCAAGAATTTCCCTTCTGTAGGGGATTAGTGAGAAAGTCATTAGGGGGGAGAGTATACCTAGGGCGTAGGTGTACGGAATAGGCAGGAAGGTGAAAATGAAGTAGAGAAAGCTGGCTCCTATACCGAAGAAAAGGGCGACCTTAAAGTGAGATTTGAAGATAGCTGTTGAAGCGGCCATGTAAACCACTAGGGCTGCGAAGGTCAAGATCCCTACCTGGAGGCTTCTTAGAAGTACAGCTATGAACTCAATTGAAATAATGGCAAATAGAGTCCTCGATCTAGGTAGCTTTATTAATTTTCCGTAGTATTTTCTTACCACTTGCTCTGAACTCAACGTACACGTGGTTTCAGAGAGGGATTTAAAATGTTGTTGAGACCTCAAGAGTTGGGTGTTGAAAAGCTAGTCCGAATTGAAGGAGATAGATGTTTTAGATACGTGGGGGTTGTAGGAGATGAGACGTTTAGTCTGTACCTCTACAAGGGAGAACTGTCACTTTACTTTAAAGTGATTCCAAATTCTACGGGGGACGAGAGCTGTGACGGTGCGGCCCTAACTCCCGTGGGACTCTATGGGTTCGCTAGGAACGAAGAAGAGCTTATAGTTGAGATGAAAAAGAAGATCCAGGAGTTGAGGAGAAGTTGAGATTGGAGGACTACGACGTGATCTTCTCGGATGTAGATGGGGTTCTGATGAAGGAAGGAGAACCCATCGAAGGTAACCTTACGGTCATAAGAGATCTTCTGAACCTTGGAAAGAGGGTGATTCTAGTCACCAACAACTCCGGGTTCAGTAGGGTACTTCTGTCACGACAGTTAGCTTCACTGGGAGTAAAAATAGAGCCCAGGGACATAATAACTTCAGGGGTGGCGGCGGCCGTTTACTTGAAAGAGAGATTGAGGGTGAACAATGCGTTCGTGGTGGGAGAGGAGGGACTAGTGGAGGAGATTAGGGCGAGAGGGATAAGAGTGTTAAGCCAGGAGGAGATAAGGGATTTGGTTCCAGACAGCGTAGTAGTTGGGTTGGACAGGTTCTGCACCTATGAAAAACTCTCCCTCGCAATGCATTCTGTAATGATGGGAGCTAAGTTCGTGGTAACAAACATGGATAGACTGTGGCCTTCCAAGAGGGGATTCAAGTTAGGAGCAGGGGCGTTGGCAAGTTCCATAATATTCTCCATAAAACGTGAACCTGACTTCGTGGCGGGAAAACCTAACCCATGGATATTGGAGGCGGCCAAGTCGTCATTGGGAATAGACGGTGAGGGAAGGATGGTAATTATAGGAGACCAGCTTGAAATAGACGTCCAGATGGGTAAACAGATGGGGATAGACACCATATTGGTTCTCACAGGTATAACGAAAGAGGAGGAAGTGGGCCGATCATCAATAAGGCCAGACTTGATTGTAAGTGACTTGCGTCAACTGTACGACTCTTTTTATTCATCAAGATAGGCCTGCTGAGAACAGTTTCTCGCTTAGGAAGTTTTGGCAGGTCGGGTCGTTGATCCTAGGACGAGTCCAGTGTTTCGATAGTATGAGCACAAACCTACGAATTTTTCTTCTAATCAACCAGAATGACTCACAAGGGATGAATAACGCTACACAAGGGGGACGCCCTAACTCTATGATTCGTAGCTCGATGTTAACACTATCAACATACTCGACCAGTCAGTAGAAAAAGCTTTAAAGCAGGGATGAGGAGATGGCACTCAGCGGGGTAGGGTAGCCTGGTTAGCCCGCGGGGCTCATAGCCCATTGGCGAGAGACCCCGAGGTCCCTGGTTCAAATCCAGGCCCCGCTATCATATGATGAGGCTTTTATGACGGAGTGATGACGTTAGCGGGCAGCCACTGAGATTTGGAAAGTTTTATGTTTAAGACAATTCTTAGTGCACGGGGTAGGTTCCCCGCGGGAGTGGGTGGGGGAATATTGAATCGAGCAACACTTCCCGTGGGGGGAAGTAAGGAATGGAGGTGATAGACAGTACCTAACAAGAAGAGAAGAAAGGACCTTGTTGCCATATTCGAAGATCTCTTGGACAGAGCCAGGGATTTGGCCTTCAAGGACAGGGCACAGTTCAGTGATACAGTCAACAAGATAATGGAAATAGGGATAAGAATAGTGGAATCCGACATGTCTGCCACAGTGGACCAATGGTTCCGTAGGGCAATCCTCATGAGGGACCTCAAGAGCTTGGGATTTTCAATGGTTCCCCTAGAGACAATAATGGGATCCGTGAATAACGGTAATGATATAAGATCACTGGGAATGAAAACCGGAGGCTTCCTGGCAGCAAGAGGTCACGATTTATCAATTTTAGCCGAGTTAGTACAACTTATGGTGGCTGGCTCAGTGGTCAATCTCACCCAAAACGGAAAAGAGTTAGGACTAACGGTTCTAATGCCCACGGGGTCAACGGTTAATCTCATGGAGTTCACATGCAATTTCATAGATGGATACCTAGGTTCTTACGGTTACACCAAGGTGGACGAGAAGAGAACAACAAGCGACTTCGTTAGTTTAAAATACGCTAAGTCCTAAACTTTTTGGTGCCAAGGCGAAAGAGGGAGATAAAGAGGGAAAGGTGCAATACGTGGATAGATTGCGACATATACGAAAGAGTGAAGAAACTGTCGGATAGAAAGGGAAGCAGTGTCTATAATTACCTTAATGAGATGGTGGAGACTTCAACCGAACTGGAGGAGAGGGGTTTCTCGACATCAACCGCCGGTGGAATATTCTTTGGATGGAATATACTAAGAACAGCTGGCCTCGTACTCTCCCCAGCGTCAGGAGGAACATCGGAGGACTGGAAGAAGGCCGGAGTTAGGTTGGGGACACTGCTGAAACATCAGGGGGCTACCCTGGACAGTATAATGAATATTTTTGCTATGATACTTGAATGCGTAGGACATGTGGAGAGGCAGGATAGAAGACTAATTGTGGGAGGGTTGAGGATCAACGACGACATGGTCAAGATGATGGTGGAAATGATAGGCGCGGCAGCGTCCTCCGCGGGGGTCGGGGTGGAAGTGAAATTTGAGAACGGCCTCATATTGCTGAGTTTAACAGGGAGCTAGATGCGGTTCGTGGGAGTTGACCCTGGGACTCTAACGTACGCCGTGGCCACGGTGGACGAGCTAGGGAACCTAATACGATATTTTGAGATACCCACAGATCTAGTTGAGAAGGACGTCTCGAAGTTAATTAAATCCATTGAAAACGAGAGACCTTCACTCATAGCTCTCCCCTCTGGACACGGCCTACCAATACTCTCATCCAAGTACATTGACGACACTGCCATATCTCTCATGGCATTGGCTGAACCATGGGGTGCGGGCCCTCTAAGGACGTTCCTCAGGGCATCAGCGAGGCTACCTGGGGTTACGGTACCTGGGGTGGTTGAATTGGACTCCGTGCCAGAGGAAAGAAAAGTCAACAGGATCGATATGGGTACGGCCGACAAGGTGGCCTCGGCTTTCTTCTATAGGACCATGTTTGACTCATTCGTCCTCTTGGAAGTGGGGTTCAGCTTCGCCTCCCTTATTGTAGTAAAGGATGGTTTAGTAATTGACGGATATGGAGGGACAATTGTTCCCGGTCCATCCTCTCCTGGAGCGTTGGATGGAGAAGTGGTCTACCTCATCTGCAGATTCTCAAAGGTCACGAAGGCCACAATATATGAAGGTGGAAGTGGGGACTTAACCGTAGCCACTGCGTTGGCCGAGCATTATTCGAGGAAGCTGGATGCTCCAATTATCGTTTCTGGTAGAAGGAAGTGGGATGTCCCCGTTGGTGAGAAAATGGAATTTAAGTTCAAGGAGTCGGCCGTAGGTTCTGCACTCATAGCAAATGCCTTGGGGGGAGGAGTAATGAGGAAGTACGTAGAAATGCTCAAAAGTTCTGGAACCCCGCTCTCTCACGTGAGGCTCAAGGGATGGGAAGAAGTTACTTCCTCGATAGGGACCTCTTGGTCTCGAAGGACGACTCGATTTACGTAGTTATAGGTAACGCTCATCCTATGGGCTACGCTCTGGCTTACCTCAAATACGTTAGAGGGAGAGGACCTTGGAGGGGTTATAAAAGGACTCTGAGGAAGTACGGGGTGAGGAACCTCCTCTCTTCTCCGCAGAGGATGGAATTTGAACCCTGTTATGACGTTTCCTTCCCGTTCCTCCCCGTCAGCCAGGTGAAGCGTCACCTTCTTCCGGAGGAGGGACTGGAGGAGCTCTTAAGGAAGCCCGCAGGCCCACAGGGCGAAGCTCTCATGACCTTAGTCTCAACCTTAGGCGCCATGGGGCTAGGAGTAACTGGCTCCATGCTCAGCGGAACCTTCCATAGTAGGTCAGACGTTGACCTGTTGGTTTATGGATGTCGGAGGTCCATGGAAGTGATGGAAGATTTCAAGGGATTTCAAGAGGACCTCAGTTGGGTAGAGAAGGCGTCCAGAACCTATGGGCTGTCCATTGAAGAGGCCAGGTCACTCTACGATGTGAGGAGGAGAGGAAGAATAGGCGGAGTAGGATATTCAGTGAACTTCGTTGACGATCGTCCCAAGAGATATTGCTTCAAGGTATGTCGTAGAGTTGGGGAACAGGAGATCTGGGCCACATTGAGGGGGAACTGCGAGGCCTTATTCTACCCTGCGGAGGTTAATATGGAACAGGCTGAAGTTGTGAGGGGTCCCTCCCTTATCCCAACAAAGGTGATCAGCTATGAGAGCGTGTACTCTCCTCTCCTCTTTATAGAGGAAAAGCTCAGAATAAGGGGAATGCTCATGGACTGTGAGGGTGAGCTACAACTTCTTGTGGGGGACAGGGAGGTGCCGGGGTACGTTAAAAAAATGTGAAAGGATGGGGGCCCTCATGTCTGCCTCAACCATAGTTGAGTCGTCCGTATGGAAGCCAGGCAATACGACACCTACACAGAGAGCTCATAACGTATCATTCACGGATCTGTTATCCAGTGCCGCCATCACCAGGAAGTTCTACGTGATGTCATGCGAAGGTAGAAGGCCGACCTTCCAGAACCTCAGATTGGCAGTGCTGGAGACCAAGTCCTTGGGCCTGGACTACGCAATATTTGGGACAGCCATGACCCTTATGCCATTATCCAGTGCCAAGATTGAGGGGATTGAAGACTTGGATAAGGCCACGGAATTGTTGAAAACAATGGGTGATGATGAGACCTATCAATTCATAGGAGCCTTAAGGGAGGTCAGTCCGTCTTACTTAGGCACCATGAAGAGATGGGACTATAGGGGATATGCTGGTGGGACGTGGGACCTGTTGATAGCGTCAGCAAACTTTGACTCCGTCTGTAGAAACATGGTAAACGGCTACAAATATACTAAACTAGCCTACAGAGAGATAGAGAGGGCTAAGGACTTAGCAGAGGGGATACTCATGGGCTTTCTCAAGGTGCTTTCTGAGGTTCCTGACGGACTCATATTGAGGAGACATGGAGCAAGGGCTGCGCTTTGGGCCTCAGAAACTGCCAGAAAAATTCTACGGTCAATGGATGGGAATGCCTTAAACGATTTCAACAATATCCTTTTACAGAGGAGGTGGAACCCAGGATCGACTGCAGACATTGTTGCCAGTGCCGTATACCTATACCTGGTGGAAAAATGAGGCTGGCCATAATAGCAGGCGGATGGTGTGATTTACAAATAATAGAGAAATTGAGCGTCCTGCAGGTAGATGGATTCATAGGGTTGGGGGACTTCGAGTGCCCAAATCTTCTTTCCAACTACCTTGGACTGCTGGGGGAAAAGGACGGAGTTTTCGTTAAACATTTCCTAGACCAGGGCAGGTACCTCAGATCGGCCCACGGACTCTCCTCCGACTTCACCACAAATAAGTGGGTTTCTCACATGCCCCCCTTAGGACCTACGGGGTTAGTGGGAGGTTTCAAGGTGGGAGATCCCACCCTCCTCTCCCTAATTGAGGAGAGGAAGCCATCGCTCCTAATCCATGGCCATAGCGAGTTCCATGGTGAAGCCATGGTGGGGGAGACTAGGGTTGTATCTGTGGGACCAGTCAACAAAGGGTACTTGGCATTCTATTACCCCCTTTCTGAGGAGTTGGTGTTAAGCTCCCTAGCCATGAGGTAGGCATCCTCACCATCCATGTAATAGTGCCTTAGCGTCTTGACCTTTTTGAAGCCAAGCTTCTCATAGACAGAAATGGCCACTTGGTTCGTAACCCTCACCTCCAGATACACCTCGTCCGCACCGTAGCTGTCCTTCATGGCTTCCATTGAGGCCTTGAGAAGGTTAGTCCCTATGCCGTTGTTCCTGAAGGGCTCCAGAACGGCAATGGAGACAACATGACCCTTCTTAACCAAGGAGGGAAGGTGTCTTATTTCGCTGAAACCCCACTCGATCCTAGGCATAATATACCCCACCACGTCACCCTCTATTTCCGCCACGAAGAAGGCATCGCCGTAATCCCTCAGGAGCTCCGAGAAGACGTAATATGGGTAATTTTCTGGCAACGCGGTCCTGTTTATCCTTATTATCTGCTCAAGGTCCTCCTCCCTGGCGTTTCTCAGGGTGTACTGTCTACGTTCCTGAAGCTCCACTATGCCACCGACAATCGTTAATATGCCCAATTTAAATATGCTTCTTATGGTCCACCCCTCCAAGTCCATAGTCGGTGAGATATCGGATGAGCTAAAGGGCAAGAGGATTCTTCTTGGTGTGACTGGCAGTATCTCCCTCTACAGGAGCATAGATCTTGCCAGGGCAATAATGAGGAGGGGAGCGGAAGTCTATACAATTATGACTGAGGCTGCGTCTGAACTTATTTCACGTGACGTTTTCGCCTGGGCAACGGGAAACCCTGTTGTAACTGAGCTAACGGGTGAACTGGAGCACGTGACGTTGGCAGAGGAGTCAGACGCCATGCTAGTGGCCCCGGCCTCGGCTGACACCATTAATAAGATGGCCCTTGGAATAGCGGACAATGCTTTGGTGGCCACTTTCCTTAACATGGTGGGGATGAGAAAGCCGATCATGATTGTTCCAGCCATGCATGCCCCAATGTACTCCAGTCCTCAGGTCAAGGATTCCCTGAACAAGTTGAGGGGAATGGGGGTTAAGGTCGTGGAACCCGTCATGGTTAGGGATGTGGCCCATTACCCAGAGCAGGAGGAACTTCTGTCAAGAGTTATAGCGTATGTCCTGAGGGGTGAGGACCTTTCAGGTTTGGGAATACTTGTCACCGCTGGTCCTACAAGGGAGTATATGGATCCTGTTAGATTTATCTCAAATCCCAGTAGCGGACTAATGGGTATATCTATCGCCAATGAGGCCGCGGCGAGAGGAGCCCTCGTCAGACTGGTAAAGGGTCCCACGGAGTTAAGGTCCTTGGTCGAGGAGGTGAGGGTAGAGACCACGGACCAAATGGCTAGAGAAGTGGAGAGGGAACTGGACTCAGGAAGATTCAAGGTGGCGATCCTCGCTGGAGCACCTGCGGACTTCAAGTTCAACGTCATTAGGGAATCTAAGGTTGATAGCCACACGGAGGTGCCTGAGGTTAAGTTGGAGAGAACCAATAAGGTGTCTGAGGTGCTAAAGAAATATGATCTATTGAAAGTGGGCTTCTCCGCCGAGACGGTGGAATCTGAGGAGGCCCTGGCCCAGAGGGCAAAAAGAAAGATGGAAAGACATGGGTTCGATATGGTGGTGGCCAATAACGTTGCCAGGAGGGACATCGGATTTTCCTCGACCCACAACGAAGTCCTAATAGTGACCAGGGATAGGATTATTAAAGTCTCTAAATCTCCAAAATGGATAGTGGCAAGGAGAATATTGGACGTGGTGAAGGAAGAGCTTAAATGGTGACAATTAACACACTCTACGGTGGCTCGGGTAGCTTAGCTTGGGAGAGCGCCGGGCTGTGGACCCGGAGGTCCCGGGTTCAAATCCCGGCCCGAGCCCCATTTTATGTAAAATTGAAAGGTATTTCTTAATTTAGAGAAATTTGACGTAACAGTTTTTGTTATATGACTTGTTATATGAGTTTTAAGGACGTTAGAGTAAAAAATGTTCAACTCTCTGTTATATAAAATAGTTATATGAAAAGGAGGGAAGGAAATGGAGATATCTGACGACGAATTGAAAAAGATTAATGAGACACAAAGAAAGAAAATATTGCAGTATGTAGAGAAATATGGTAAGCCTGAAGAATTCTCGTCACCGTACTGGTACATGCTGAAAATGGAAAAAGACAGATAAGCGATAATGTCCTTAAAATACTGCTAAAATATCTTAGTTATGACGAATACGTAAAACTTCTATCATCTGAGCCTATTTATCCTATAGTTCCAGACAGCTTAACTAACGCGATAATCTATATAGATACTTTTGTAAATGGAGCATCTAAAATCCTCGAAAAGTATCCTGAGCTGGAGACTTATTTTAGCAGTAAAGTTATGCCCTTATTTTCCAAAACTGAGAGAAAAATAGCAGTAACTGAAGAACATCTAAGGAAATTTGAGATAATAATGAAGGCAAAGGGAAGAAAACAAACTACAATAAATACACAAATCAATTATCTTAGGAGAATGTTAAAAGAACTAAATTGGCA
>Ga0081529_124466_pt1 | contig 149981 bp, 149 predicted proteins | sample EchGeymetagenome_FD_71012 | JGI IMG/M metagenome (GOLD analysis project Ga0081529, IMG submission 71012) | Ferrous microbial mat and aquatic microbial communities from Echinus Geyser, Yellowstone National Park, USA - transect B T=78-80 C v2... ...
TAAGCACTAGGATCAATATGAGTACCTCAAATGTCACAGCATTGGATGTTGATGATTTAGCAGCATTTACAGAGCTTGTAACTCCATTTACCGATGTCTGCAAAGTACCCAACTGTGTCTTAATGGTAGCGATGGATCCATTTACACTCGTTACCGTTCCTTGGATCGTTCCTAGGGATGTCTGTATGGTCGCTACATTGCCTTGTATAGATGTAAGCTGAGCATTTATGCTTGCCAAGCTTGTATTTATTGTTCCTATGTCAGTCTTGATTGTGGCAACAGTTCCATTTACCGCCACAATCTTTGCATTTAAGGAGTTCAGTGAAGCCTGAATCGTTCCAAGAGATGTCTGTATGGTTGCAACTCCATTGGAAACTGCTGTTACATTTGCATTCAATGCTGAGAGTTGAGCTTCCATAACTCCGAAATTGGTATCAATGGAAGCATATGTAGTGTTAAGTTCTGAATATATACCGACTATCTTTGCATTAAGCTGCGATAGTGACATGTTCACATATTTTCCTGTTAAAGTCGCTATTTCCGCAACCATAGTATTATTTATTCCTGTTATCATGGCACCAGAACCATTGAGCAATGGATAGGTTATTGTTGAAGACATGCCTGTATTTGCCATTTCAGAATACAATGTTGTTGTGAACTCAGCTGTCATTGGCGTTGTCAAGGCCATATATAGGCTCTGACCTGCAACTGTGTTCATTAGGTTGACTGTTGTATAATACTGCGTGCCATTTGCATAGAATCCCTGCAATATCAACTGCCCATATAGAACTACCTGCGATGGGTGGAAAGGATTAGTCAAATTAATTGGATAGAGCTTTGCAATGTTCAGAATTCCGGTAAGCGTTCCACTACCAAACTGGCTGGTTGTCAAGCCAGATACAGGTATCGGACCTGAATTTAGAACATCTATCGCATTCGTTGTAAATGTGATACCGTTGGCACTGCCCTGTAATGTTAAGTATGAATTCTGAACTTCCGCAGTTATATTTGCCAAACCTGAACCTTCACTACTGAATTCAAACACTGAATTGTCTGCAGATGAAAATGGAGTAACATATTGTGCATTAAATGTGCCGTTAATTGAATAAGAGCGACTAGAATTTTCTGCAAGAATACCTACGGTTAGTGTGAAATAGGCAAGTGGTTTTAAAGTAAGGTTCTCAATAGGTGATCCCACAAATCCATAGAATGTTGTCCATGATTTATTATAAGTTGTGGGAACATCGCCTGATACAAATGTGAAATTAACATCACTCTTTTTATAATAATATGGTTTATAGTAGAAGAATGGTAGTTTCGAAATTCCCATAGAATATGCAAAATTATCTGTTAAGTTGTAAATAGGATCTGCAATGGACATTGTTCCAGTTATTTCTAAATTGTTAAGGTAACCTGCATAACCTAGACCTACAATTGTAAGGTTCTGAGATGTGTCAATAGCCTTAAATGTTGCATTGTTGTAAACAGTCGTGTTAGATAATATTGCTACAACGAAGGATGCATTCTGCAAGCCCTGGTAATATGGATCAACTTTAAGGGAATGTGATACATTATCTATAGTAACATTTGCTTCTATCACTGCTTCACCTTTCATTGCCTGAAGGCCGTAAAGTGCTGGAGTTACCTTCTCTACAGTAAATGTTGTGTTATACCAGCCAAGGATTGTTGTATTCCCAAAACCTGATACACTTGCTATATTTCCAGTTGAAGTTCCATGTTGACCTGCTGCTAATTCTATACCTTTTGCTAATGTATACGATTTTCCTGTAATATTAATATATCCCTGATAATCATTACTCGTGAATGATACTGCCCCGCTTGCGACAGAAGCTATATTTATGCTACCGTATACATATGCAATTGAGTAATTTGCATATGTTATATTCTTAAGTGTTTGTGTAGATGAATAATTCCATAGGTTAACAAGATTAAATGTTGCTGCATGCATTGGTGTGAAATTACCAGTATAACTTTCACTTACATAAGAATTTGAATTTGGTGTTAATGTTCCTGAGAGATTTATCCATGCACTAACATTCCCATTTTCAGTAAACCCGTACATCACTGGATTTACTTTTGTAACATTAATCCATAATTTAATTGTTTTCCCAGCAAATTTGAAGGTGAATCCCTCTACAGTGCTGTTTACTTCAAAATGATGTGGACCTTTAGACATATTGAGATTACCAGACAAAGTGAAATTCTGTTGAACTACGCTTATCTCATCCATTGCGGTATAATTAAGTGTGAATGAGGTGTATGGCACATTGAATCCTGTTAAATATGGATAACCTAACCTATCATAGAAGTATGTATGCATCGTGAAATTTTCTAATTCTTTAACGTTCGTTGTTGCACCGCTCGTCAGAACAGTTGTGTTGTACTGCATTGTTGTTGTTGTGGTTCCCATTATTTTCAATCCTTTAGGGCTAGTAAGTGTTAATTCAACTTTATTAGTAAAGTTCCATACTGCTGGGGAGATATAATCAACACCTGGGATATAGAGATTTGTAGTTATTGTCATGTTAAGGTATCCTGTCAAAGTCTGGTTGTTTAATGCTATTTTTATGTTTGCCATGTTGTCATACCATGAAGATATAGAACTCAATTGACCATATGTCCAATTTGCAAAGCTGAACGTTAGGTTTCCAGTTTGTAATGATCCATTGACAAAATTATTGACAAATGTGCCTGATATGCCTGGGTTCTCAAGTGCTACATATATGCTTGAGAATGTATAACCTGACTGCAATGTTAAGGTATCTTTAGAATATATTACTGGTGAACCTTTTCCACTTACAAATGTTGGGTTCAAGTACTGGGCCTTAAGGATAACAATACTATCAGATGTTTTACCATTTATTGTTATTGATAATGTATAATTTACATAATTGTTAGTAGAACCACTGGAAAAATTTTTTATATAATAGGCTGCTGAAAATGCTCCTGCGAAATTACTTGCCAGTGATGATGGGGATGTTGCATTAACGCTGCCAAGCATTGTATAATTTCCAAATGAGGAGATTTTGGTCGTATACTGTCCTTTTAAATTAAATACTACAAGTTGACCGTTGACAGTTTGGCTAATTGATCCATTCAATACTATTGATGTTATACTATTACCGCTAAATGTGAATTCACTCGTAAATGTATTGCTTGCAGGTAAGGCAAGGCTTGCAGCACCACCATTATAGGCAGTAGTATTAATTGTTATGTTCTGTTTTGTATCGATACTAGTAAAATTAACAAAACCGCCATATTCTGTAACAAGGTTTAATGTAGCTGTTGTAGTTGCATTTGTTTTTAATGTTGCCTTGGCACCACTAACATTAAATGTGCTGTTTGTGTAACCATTCAATAGACCTCTTCCACCGTTGAAATTAGTTTTTACGTTTGTTATGCCAGTATAATTAACGTCAGCCTTCAATGTGTATGGAACGCCAAATTGAACTTGAGCTATTGTGCTAGAATTTGCTCCTGCAAAAGTAGGTGCAACATAAGCATTTACTGTGCCCGTTGAGCTCAGTTGTGCTGAAACACCGTAGTTGTGTGCACTGTCAGTGTAACTAAGTGCTACGTTGAAAACAGTTCCGGGATTATCATTTGGCATAGTAAACGTGCCTGTTAGAACACCGTTGCTGTAGGATGCCACACCTGTTGAATATGGTGCCCCGTTCAAATAAACAGTAACATATACTGGTGGTACAAGATCAACTGGAACACCAGACCATGTATATGTAACGATCTGCCCTGGGAATGCGCCTGATGAAGGATTTAGAGTTACAGTACCGACTGGTGATGATGCTGTGGTTTGCGCCGATGTTCCTGTAGTTTGCGCCGAGGTTAGAGGGAATATTGCCATCAGTGGGGTGAATATCATCAATGAGATTACAGCTAGGACGATAATCCCCCTTTTGTAATTATGCATAATTAATAACCTCCAATTAGGGGAGATAATTCCACTTATTAATATTTTATGAAAAAATCATCTTTTATGTTATACTATCAAAAGCTTTTTTTCTATTGGGATTATCTGATTTTTTGAATATGTTAATCCTTTAAATAATACTTAAATGAGAATAATTTTAAAATTCACGGGAATTTCAATCTACGAAATTGCAATCTTTAATTTTTCAATAAGTGTTAGTATTTCTGATTGAGTGATTGTTAAAGGTGGTGTTATTTTTATTATGTTGTTATGTTTTCCGACTAGTGTAATTATGACACCATTCTCATAAAGTTTCTTTCTAATTTCATTTGCTTTTTCATGATCAAACCTGTCCCTATCACCAACCTCAATTCCTATCATATATCCTTTACCCCTTACTTCAAAAACATGGGGAGAATTAATTTTTCTTATTTCTCGAATTACCATTTCACCTTGTTCTCTGACACCATACAACTTTTCTTCGGTAAGAAAATCCAATACTTTTAAAGAAGCAAACGATGTTGCCATATTGCCCCCTTGCATAGAGAGTGCACCGTGGTATGGCAGGCCCCATTCTCCATTATATAATACTGCTCCGCTGGGTAAGCCTGCAGCCATGCCTTTTCCTAAACATACCATATCTGGTTTTATATCCAGTTTCTTACTATAAAGAATATAACCTGATCTACCAAATCCTGTGTATACCTCATCAATTATAACCTTCAAATTGAATTCCCATACCTTTTCTTTTATGTATTTAAGAAATTCCTCGGAAATGATATACATACCTCCATCTGATTGTATGGGTTCAAATATTATGATTGCCTCCTCCAAATTCATATTCGCTTTAGCCTCTTTTATAAGTCCTTCATTATATTCTATAGGATCTTCAACCTGGTCTCTCCTTTTGTCAACCTTAAGATGTATTATTGAATTTTTAATGTCTATACCAGACCCATTAGATACCTTATAGGTAAGATGAGATAAACCATGGTAGCTTCCTTCTAATGAAATTATTGGTCTTTCCCATCTTGATAAAGCAGCATCACAAGCCTCAGTTCCGCTTGTTGCATATGCAACATTCTCAAATCCAGAAATTTTGGTTAATCTATCAGTTAACTCTTTGGTATATACGTTGTCATAAACCAGGAGACTCACAGGTGATGGCAATTTATCAAGAAAATTATAACCCACCGTCATTGCTGATCCGGATATATCGAGATATTTTTTCCCTCCAGAAATTATATAATTACCCTCGGTGGACTCTACCACCAGGGGTAACCTTCTAAACTCCGGCTTTACCATTTTATCACTCTGTTAGCCTCATGTAATGTTCCACTGCTGTTTTGTTCCTTCTTATATATATTATTACTAGAGATATAACTATCCAGGATGGAATCATAATGTAAACTATATTTAATGGTGCTGTGAGACCAGCAAGTGAATAATAGATTGCTATGAACATAATAACGGAAGCTATTGTCGGAGCAACTATCGCATATAGTATTTTAATTATGTCAAATTTCTCCCTGATCCTTCTCAGGAATAATGGAAGTGTTTGGTTAACCACTATGTGGTAGAGAAGTGTAAAAATTGTAATGGCCGTACCCCAAATTACCCACGCGAAAAAGCTCCCATTTGATTCTCCGTAAAGCATCACTAATGGTCCTAATGTTAAAAGAATCCCAGCAACCAAAATAAAAAATACAACTAATGTAGCAATATGCGGACTCTTATATTTTTCATGGACCTTAGAAAGGCTTTTCGGCAACAGACCGTCCCTAGCTAGTGAAAAAAGTGTCCTGGCTCCACTGTTCCCAAAAATGACCGGTGAAAATATCTGTGCTATTACCACAAGCAAGAATGCCACCAAAGCTAAATTTGTCCCGTAATAAAAGGTGACTTCATATAAACCCGGTGCCAAAGTTGAAATTGCCTGAGAAAGATTTGGTCCTGCGGCAGCAACTATACTGTAAACAACCAAAGTATCAAATGTAACCATTATTACCAAGGCTACGATTATTGCTTTCTTAATACTTGTTTTTGATAACCTTGCTTCTTCACCAAGAGATACAACGGATCCATATCCACCATATGCGAGGAAGGCCCCAACAACCATAGCTAGGAAGAAACCATAAAGTCCATTTATTGAATTTGATACGTTGAAATATTGCATCCCGTTGTAATGAGTTTTTAATATGAGCATCAATGCCACTGAAGTAAAGAATACGATCTGTATTAACCCTATTAGTATTGCGGTCCATGATGCAAATTTTATTCCAAAATATCCAACAATTAAATAAAGAATTGGAACTATAAACGAAAGAATAATAACCATATAAAAGGGAAGGTTATATCCAAATAGGCTACTTAGTCCTACCCAAGTGAACCATCCAACTATTATTGATGCTGCTATCATATCACCAATTATCCAGAATGCGTGCCAAAAACCGACGCTTTTTGAAATATACTTTTCCTGGGTTGCGGCTTCAACGAACTTATAATAGCCTCCTGCATTGGATATCCTTGAAGAAAATACGTATACTGGAATGATGGCAAGGAACAATGTAATACCCCCTATTAAAAAAGCTAATGGGGCTGTTTCTCCAGCATAAGTCATAGCTGCTACACCGGTAATTGCAAAGGCACCGGCCGGGAATATAACAGAAACTGCATAAAAAACAACTCCCCAAAAACCTATGGAGTTTCTTCTAAGCTCATTGGACATAAGAGTTTATAGTTTTGATTATAAAAGCATTTTCTATTTTAGGCGCATTAAAATTAAAACAATTTCAAAAAGCTAAAGGGAATTTTGTAAATCTTCCAATAAATCCTCAATATTCTCAATTCCAACAGAAACCCTGATCAATTTATCGTCAATTCCTAGCTTTATCCTTTCTTCCATTGGGAGGCTCGAATGAGTCATGTAATATGGCACTTCTATTAATGATTCTATTCCTCCCAGACTTTCTGCTAAATAGAAATATTTCAATCTCTTCAAGAATGACTTTGTTTCCCCTTTGTATCTGAAGCTCAACATTCCACCGAATTCTTTCATTTGCATTCTAGCAATCCTATGCCCTTCATGCTCTTCCAAACCCGGATAATAGACCTTCTCAACTTTCTCATGATCTTTTAAAAACTTTGAAATTTCCATAGCATTACTGCTATGAACATTCATTCTCAATTCAAGAGTTTTGAGCCCTCTGGCACTCAAATAAGAATCAAATGGCGATAATACGGAACCTATGGCATTTTGATGAAACTTTAATTTTTCAAATAAAGTATCATCGTTCAAAACCAAAGCCCCGCCCAATGAATCGCTATGGCCGTTTATGTATTTTGTTGTACTGTGTAGGACGATATCTGCCCCAAAATTCAATGGGTTTTGGAGGGCAGGCGTCGCAAATGTGTTATCAACCACAACTAAAGCACCTTTTTCGTGCGCGATCCTTGATATCTCCTTAATATCTATTACTCCCAGTAAAGGATTGGAGGGGGTTTCTAGCCAAACCATCTGATATAATCCTTTAATTGATTCTAGATTTCTAGGGTCCTTTAAATTAATTTTTTCATATGTAATTCCGAATTTAGTAAAAACTTTCTCGAATAAGCGAGAAGTACCGCCGTAAAGGTCTTCATGCGCTATTACCTTCGATCCCTTTTCAAGAAGAGATGCTAAAATTGTAGTTTCAGCAGCTAACCCTGAACTAAATGCCAATCCATACTTACCATTTTCTGCTGCAGCTATTTTTGATTCGAACATTAACCTGGTAGGATTTGAAGTTCTGGTATATTCAAAGCCTCCCGTAGGTTCCTCCGGATCTGTTCTGGCAAATGTTGTAGATAGGTGTATGGGATGTATTACATCTCCTGACCTTCCATAATCAGGCTCCTCTGCATAATGGATAACCCTTGTTGTAAACCTCATTCATCTGCCTCCATGAATCCATTTTTAATCATCCATTCATCATTATATATTTTGCTTAAATACCTATCTCCCGAATCTGGAAATATTACCAGGATGTTTTTATTTTTATTTTCCTTTGCCACCTTTAATGCAGCAACCATTGCAGACCCTGATGAACCTCCAGCAAATATTCCCTCTTCAAATGCCAATTTTCTTGCCATATTGAAGGATTCCTTATCATTTACCTGAATGATATCGTCAATTACTGAAAAATCAACATCCTTAACCAGATAATCTTCTCCTATTCCCTCAACTTTGTATACGTGAGGTTTAATGAGCTTCTTTTCTTTAAAATAATTATAAAACACGGAACCCTCAGGATCAACTCCGATAACCTTGATTTCCGGATTTTTCTCCTTTAAATATCTACCTACTCCAGATATTGTACCTCCGGTCCCTATTCCCGCAACTAGAATGTCAATTTGCCCATCCATTTGGTCCCAAATTTCAGGACCGGTTATCTTATAATGAGCTTCAATGTTATATGGATTATTGTATTGATCCGGATAATATGCTCCAAATTCTTCCGATATTTTCCTCGCCATGGAATAATAACTTTCTGGTGAATCATAGGGAACATCTGTTTTAGTTACTATAACGTCTGCTCCAAAAGCCTTCATCAAGTTGATCTTTTCCTGGCTCATTTTATCTGGAATGGTAATTATAATTCTGTACCCCTTGACAGCTCCAATCATTGCAAGGGATGCTCCCATATTTCCCGAGCTATTTTCAACGACAATCCCGTTAATTTTACCTTCCTCTTCTGCTTTTCGAATTATATAATAGGCCATTCTATCTTTTATGCTTCCGCTAGGATTAAAGAATTCTAATTTAGCAAATATTTTCATATCTTTTTCCGGGATTTTATTTAACCTAACTATGGGCGTATTCCCTATAGTTTCAAGTATATTATTGAAAACTTTCATACACCCTTATCTTTTATAAATAAAGAAATGTTGCTGTTGCAATAAACTATAGAAAATTTTAAAAACTAACTCGGAACTGAATAAACAATTGTACCTGTGTAGTTTGGATCTATGAATGTTATTTGAACTCCAGCCCATGAAGAGAATCCCGATGCTTGCGATAGATAAATATATAGGTATGCATGGTTTTCGATGAAATTCACTCCTTTTAACCCAACTTCCTTATTTCCTGGGTTAACAAAGTTTGCACCTACAGTTTTCTGCGAATTGTAATAATAAACAGCAACACCCGAAACCACTGCGGCAGTTGACGAATAGGTCAGAGTTATTACGCCCGAGATTCCTCCGCCTGAAAGCTGTAATTCTATAGAATTAGCATTAGTAATATTAGTTGGGGATGTAAGATTTATCTGCAAAATTAGTTGTTGTCCCAAAGTTGTTATGGGATAAAAATTTCCAGCCAATTGCGGTTTTGATGATTTTATTCCACCTGTTTTCTCCAATTGTGTATAATAAACTACAGCTCCTATGATCAGAATTACAAGAATAAGGGCCACGATACCAACTTTAGCTGTCCTGCCTATAGCTTGCTCATTCATGGATAGCATAATGTTTAAACATCTTTTCAAATTAAAATTTTTCGAAATTCATTCCCTATTTGTATTGAGAATTTATTGGTAGATTTATAAATTAAGAATAGCAAAACGTAAATTCGGTAAACTACTTTAATAAAATAATAAAAAATAATAAAATATTGTATTAAATTTATTCTTTCCTCTTCCTACCGGCAACCAAGGCTATGGCCATAACTATTATGGTCAAGAGGAATCCGAACAAGAAGCCTACCATTATTCCTTGTGCTGTGTACGGTGATGAAGGCGGAGCAGTAGCCTTGTGGAAATACAACGTAACAACTATGTTATTGCCATTCACTGATACTACTCCGGACGTCGAATTTGAAACGTATCCAGAGACGCTGCCCACTGTATAAGTATAAACTCCATTTACCTCATTAAAGCTTATGGATGATGAAGATGTACTCAATGTCTGCCCGTTCAATGTAACGCTCCAAGTTGTGTTGCTTGGTAATCCGACTTCAACAAATTCAACCGTATACTTAGATGGTGCAGGAGGTATTGGTGAGTATGATATGCTTACAGTTATGTTGTTTCCATTAACTGAAACAAGACCCTGTGAATTTGAAGTAGTGTATCCATTTACATTTGATACCTGGTAGAAGTATGTACCGTTTGGAACCATGAAACTTATGGATGTCCCTGATGATGTTTGAGTCATTCCATTAAATGTCACAGACCAAGCTGTACCTGACATTAAACCTGATTCCATGAATGTTACCTGATACATTACTTGGACATACATAGCGGTTACCATCATCCCTGACATGTTAACGTTAATGGTACCGGTTCCATTGACCAGTTTATAACCGTTTACTGATGAATAAGTATATGCATATGTGCCCATGGGGAGCATTACCGTTATGTTGGAGGATGTTGTGGTGTATGTACTCCCATCCACGGTTAAGCTCCATGTTTGACCTGCTGGAAGTCCCTGTTCCATGAAAGTTACCGCATATTCAATCGGTGTGAATGTTGCATATATAGTCTGGCTCTGACCGTTTATTCTCACTATGGGGAAACTCTGGGTTACCATGTATCCCGGGCTTCCTACCATCACTTCATATGTTCCATTGTTTACGCCAAATACTATGCTGGAATAAGTACTTACCATGAATTCAGGTATATAGCCGAACATTGTTGAATACAGTGCATTGGGCACTTCGCCATACCAGAAGGGATTTGATCCTAGACCTGTTTCCTGCACTGTTAATGTGTATGGGAATTGCTCAGGTGAGTAATCTCCACCGAGATAAATAAATCCTGATTCATTGAACGGTAAGAATCCGTTATAGTTCCACCAATAATTACCCGATACGTACTGTCCTCCTATAATATTCTCACTATAGCTTAGATTGAATCCATTGTATGAACCTATTTGGCTGGCCTTTGTGGAACTTATGTTCCAGAAGTCATAATATAATGCTGGAAATCCATTGTAAATATTGTAGGGATAATTGAACACCAGAAGTGGCTCGCTGAAGTAATTATCGTATATCATATTTCCTGATGAGAAAGCATATATCGCCACCGGATATCCTCCTGTGAAACTGTTCATATTTATTGTTGAATATTCTGGTTCATAAACCATAATATTGGCTACAAAGTAGTTGTGGGCTATAACATTGCCTGCCATAGTCATATTTTCATTGTATAATAGGAGAGCGCTATCAGATACATTGAAATAGTTTCCAAATACAACATCGTTTGTGGAATTCCAAATTATGACATTAGCTGCTGGAAATCCTGCAAGGAATTTAGAATAGAACCCAGATATGAAATTACCAGTAAGCTCAATATTTGATGTGTTGTATAACCAATAACCTAGGGAGTTGTAAAGTGGCATGCCAAAGAAGCTGTATACCAAAGATGTGTAAAGGCTTGGCTGGATGATGAAGTTTGGTTCATTTTCTATAATTACATATTTATTTGTATTCATAAGCCATACAGCGGGGAAAACTGGGAATGTATAATCGTTAACCATTGAGAAAACCGGGTTAAGCATCACATTGTTATTAAATAGAACCATCGGGAAATAGCTTGTTCCATACAAGGATGGTGGTATTTGTACGGGTGGATAGTAAGTTATGTAATTCAATTGATTATTGTCCATGGCCATTAATGGCGTGTATACCCCCATGCTGCTGTTGTAGGTTAGCTTAATAAATTGACCATTCATAGAGGAAAGATTTCCACTTGCTGGATTGTAATTAGACAGCATTACAGTTGCATTGTAATTATTTCCTGGGAGATAGAAATTATAGGAACCCTGCAAAGTTAAAGGTGCCCACTGTGCCAAACTTGAATTGAATTGATTTCCTGGCGTTACAAATAGGAATGAGTTTGATGGCCATATGGAACCATGATAATTGTAGAAAGTAGTATTTCCCATACCCCACAGCCCATACACAAATGATGGGCCTGTGGTCAATATTGCAGTACCTGCGGTCTTGTAATATACATTAACACCAGTTGATGTCTCACCTGTTTCAGATCCTATATCATAAGCAGATGGTACGTTTATGTATCCGGTAGAAGTCCAGTATTTCAACGACATGGTTCCGTTTATATTAAGTACATCTGCCGTGGAGCCTCCGCCTGGTCCACCGATCATTATTTCTGCATCATATGGTATAAAACCGGTAGGAGTAATTGTATTACCTGAAACAAGGTAAGTTGGTGCAGGAGCAGAGTAATTGATCAATCCGTAGGTTGAATTGAAAATTGCGTAATCGAAAGAACCAGATATTGTTTTTCCGTTGCTTGTAAGAGAATAATTGAAGAATATTGCTGATCTCCCATTTAGCAAAGTAGAGTTAAGGTAAAGGGACAAACTGAATGGGTATTGTACGGTGAATGTTGGACCAATTGCATAATAGAATGTAGGCGCAACTAAATTCCCATTTGGCCCGTGCTCATAAAATACATTCGGTGACATGTAGAATGCAGGGCTTGAGAAATTCCATATATTGTCCAGAAAGGTCAGTTCATGTGTCCTTGCTGAATAGAAAACTACGTTCTGAGTCCAGAAGTCATAGCTTGAATTACCGAAAAGGGTAACATTGTGAAGAACTGCATTTAATTGGAATGTTACAGAATATGGTCCGTCGTCCACAAGGTTAAAATCTGAAAGATTGCTCAATGAAACTGTTGCCTCATATGAAGGTGACGTATAATTGCTTCCTACAAGCATTCCGGATTGATTTACTATGCCATAGAAACCTAGACCCATTGGGGCAGGTGCGACAGCATAACCAGGATGAACCAAGGCACCTGGCTTATTCAGGTCTGTTGGATTGAAGTTCGGTAGCATGACATACTTCAAGGGTATCTTTGAATTTTTAATATTTGTAAGGATTTTGCTTTCAAGGCTCTTTAAATAACTTTGTGTTATTGTTATGTTGGATTGCTTATTTTCATTTAATAAATTAAAGGACTTTGCAGAATTCGAATCGTTGGGAATTGCGGCATATGCGTAAGAGACCAAGAATAAGAGAGCAAGCAAAATAGCTAATATAGCATATTTTTGGCTCATAAAATAGATATCATAAAATCTGTATTTAATGTTTTTTCTCATTTAATTCCATAATTTCAGATCATAATTGTAAAATTAAAAATATTCCTAAAAAATGGGGCTAGGCAAAAAAATAACCCGATGTTTTCTCTATCATGATAAATTATAGATTTCGTTTATTATGGATTATCACTCATTGTTCCTTAAATCATGCACCTTTTTTACCTGTTTAGATTGTTCCGTCTTCAAAGAATATAATTAATTTCATCCTTAATCTTACATAATCAGTAACGTTAATAAAACGTAAAAATGTTAGTGGTGAAAGTTCTCAAAATTTAAGCAGGCAATATATGGGATGCGGAGGGAGGGATTTGAACCCTCGGATCCCTACGGAACTAGACCCTCAATCTAGCACCTTTGACCTGGCTCGGTAACCTCCGCTTACCAATTCTGCCCGGTTATTCTCTCAAACATTTTTACATATAGGTCTGATACTCTTAGCACCATATCTGGTGGCAATGGGGGAATATCAGGCTCCTTTAAACCTTTTGCTCTTGCCTCCATTAGTTTATCATAGTAACCGATGGATCTGTAATGCTGTCTAACAAATTCCTTACTCAGTTCCAATATATTTCCCCTCTCAAAGTTTTCTAAATCCCACCATCTGTCCTCATCTGCTGTACCAAATGTATCTACCAAATAAGGCGACCTTTCATTGTCTAAAGCAAATTCCTTTTTTCCGTCTACGTGGATTAATCCCCTTCTGGATACTTCCCTTTGAATCTCTTCATCCATCTTAGAGATAATATCAAAGATGACTTCTATCTCTCCCTTTTCCAAGCCCCCAATCTCCATAGCTTCCTCGTATGATATCAATCTGTCTGTTTTTTCAAATTTTGTTGTTATTTCATATAACGGCTGGGGAAGTTTTTCTCCATACTTTGGCATTGATTTAAATCCTAGGTCTCTGTAAGAGGTTTTTCCATTTTTAATCCTATCAAAAAGTGTTCCTGCAACATAATATCTTGAAACAAATTCTAACGGTATTAAGTAATTTTTTTCATTTTTAGATATTCTTCCACTGGGAATCTTAAATTTTTTAACAAACATATTAATTCCATTTTCTAAGGAAATGAAGTGATTTTTAATACCTAGTTTAGATGCTCTATTGAACCAAAATGCCGATGTCCTTGCTAGTGACTCACCCTTTTTTGGAATCAAAGAAGGAATTATCTTGTCAAATACTGAAATTTGATTAGTAAAAATGAAGAGAAGTCTATCTTGGTCAAAGTCATAAACCTCCTTGACCTTTCCCTTCCTTATTAATTCCATGATGCAAAATCACCTTATATATATTAAAAATTTCCAACTCGCTCCGATTTTTATTGCTCAATATGTTGGAAATCTATATTTTCCTGTTTTCGATATAAGGGATATGGTAGAATTAAACACCAAGTATGGAACTGACCTGCTCAAGAAAGGATTTGCAAAAATGACAAAAGGTGGTGTTATTATGGATGTAACTACTGCTGAGCAGGCAAGAATAGCTGAAAATGCAGGAGCCATCTCAGTTATGGCCCTCGAAAGAGTTCCTGCCGATATCAGGGCAGAAGGGGGAGTTGCGAGAATGGCAGACCCATTGAAGATCAAAGAAATCATGGATGCTGTGACTATTCCTGTAATGGCTAAAGTTAGAATCGGACATCTTGCAGAGGCAAAAGCACTAGAAGCCTTAGGTGTTGATATGATTGATGAATCAGAGGTATTAACCCCTGCCGACCCATTTTTCCATATAAATAAAAAGGAAATCAAGGTGCCTTTTGTATGTGGTGCAAGGAATCTGGGGGAGGCAGTCAGGAGAATTTGGGAAGGGGCTGCAATGATAAGAACAAAAGGGGAAGCAGGTACCGGAGATATTATAGAGGCTGTGAGACATGTGAGGCTAATGAACCAGGGAATAGAAGAGGTAAAACAATCTGATGACCATGAACTTTGGGAAATGGCAACAAATATTGCTAAAAGCTATGAAACACTTATGACCCAAACTAGAGAAATGCTTTTTGGAAAACCAGTGATAAGGGATGAAGATGTTCTATTTGGCAACTATACATACTTAGAAATTAAGAAGGGATTATACGAAGTACTTTTAGAAATAAGAAAAATGGGAAGATTGCCTGTTGTCAACTTTGCTGCAGGTGGTGTATCTAGCCCAGCAGATGCTGTTCTGATGATGGAGCACGGAGTTGATGGGATTTTTGTTGGGTCAGGAATATTCAAAAGCGCAGACCCCATGAAGATGGCAAGTGCCATTGTTCAAGCGACAGCTTCCTGGGATGATCCATCGGTATTAGTGGAAGTTTCAAAAGGACTTTCAGGTATGAAAGGAAGAAGCGTCGAAAAGATGCCTGAAATCGAAAAGATTCAGGGGAGAGGCTGGTAATTTATTACTATTTTTTTAACTGTTGTTGGGCATTTTAATATTGATGTTATATTGAAGGTTCATAAGATACCAACATCAGGCACGGTACCCGTGGAAAAAATTGAAATTAAACCAGGGGGGACTGCAGGAAATATAGCTAGAATAGCAGGTCTTTTAGGTGTAGAGACTACGCTAATTTCAAGGATTTCAAAAAATTTTCCACCTGAATATATAAAATTAATGAAAGACTCTGGTGTAAACACCGATTTTGAGGTACTGGATGATTATGGCCCCGTATGTTACATTGTAGAATCAAATGAAGACAGTGTTGCCTTCATGTATCAGGGACCCATGGACTCTCAGGGAGATTTAAAAAGAATAGATTCTAAATATGTTCATTTTGCTACCGGCCACCCTGACTGGATTCTGAATTTGATGAAAATGGCCAACGGCTTTAAGGTATTTGATCCAGGACAAGAATTGTCTTATAGATGGTCTCATGATAAACTTTTAGAAGCATCAAAAATTGCTGATCTCGTTATAGTAAATCAGAGCGAAAACGCTATTCTGGATCATTATAAATTCAGAGAAAAAATAGTTACTTTGGGAGAAAAGGGATGCGAATACAATGGAAAGATTATAGAAGGATTTAAATCAAAAGTTATTTCAACAGTAGGTGCAGGGGATGCTTTCAGGGCAGGTCTTTATTATGGCCTAAGTTTGGGGTATGATATGAATGAGGCATGTAGATGCGGAAATATAGTTGCAGCGTTATACATAAGCGGTGAAACCCATAAGTTAAGTATTTTAAAAAGTAAGAAATCCTGTAGGGAATTCCCATGATAGAAAATTACAGAAATGAGTTTATTGAACTTTACAAGAAAATGCTAAGTATAAAAGCTGTAAACCCATCAGGCGGAGGGAATGGTGAATATGAAAGGGCAAATTTCCTAAAAAACGTTATTTTGTCCTGGTCAAAGGATTTAAAGTTCGAAGAATATATTGCTGAATCAAATGGTTTAAAGAGGCCAAATTTGCTATTTCTTCTTGACAGCGGAAAACGAAATAATATTTGGTTTGTAGGGCATATGGATACTGTTAGCGAAGGGGACTTAAGTTTATGGAAATATCCACCCTTTGAGGGAACTGTAGTTGGAGACCAAATTTACGGAAGAGGATCCTGCGATAATGGTCAAGGCATTATGTCTTCTCTTCTTGCATTAAGATACTTTATAGACCATCCCAAGGAGATGGAAAATAACATTGGAGTTATTCTCGTCTCCGATGAAGAAGCAGGAAGCAAATTTGGCATTCAGTTTGTATTAAGCAAAAGGAAATTTGGGGAAAATGACTTTTTTGTGGTACCGGATTTCGGAACCCCTGATGGATCTGAAATTGAGGTTGCGGAAAAGGGAATTATGTGGATCAAATTTAATGTTGAAGGAATTCAATGCCATGGTTCAACACCAAACAAAGGAAAAAACGCTCATAGGCTTGCAAGGGAATTAGAGAGAAGAATAGATGTAACTCTTCATAAAAAATTTAATGATATTGATAAACTTTTTACTGTTCCCTATAGTACATTTGAGCCAACTAAAGTTGAACCAGGAACCAGTTCTATAAATATTATTCCTGGAAAAGAGGCTTTTTACTTTGATATGAGAATAATTCCGCGGTACAAAGTTTCTGAAGTATATGAGGAAATAAAAAGGGTTTGTGATGAATTTTCAAGAGAGTTTGATGCACCTACAAAAATAGAGATTATACAAATGGAGGATCCATCCTTCAACGGTCCTCAAGGTAAAAAATTTGTAGAAACGTTGAAAATTATCATTAAAGAAAAGAGAGGTATAGAGCCTAAAGAGATAGGCATAGGTGGCGGAACCTGTGGAGCATTTTTCAGAAAAGCCGGTTACCCCACCATAGTCTGGGGAACTCTCGATGATGTGGAACATATGCCTAACGAGTATGCTAAGATCACTAATATGGAGAAAGACGCCGAAGTCTTTATTGAATTGGTAAAGAAATTTGATCATTAAATGGATAAAAAAGTACCCCGCGATAAATGGTTCCTAGCCTACTTACCTGTAAATTCCGCTAATGGCCTCGTAAGCCCATTAGCCCCCTTATTTATAACAGAAATACTATTGGGAGGAGTTGTTGAATATTCGCTGTTTACTATAGTATCTTCAATATCAACCATAATAGGATTATTTCTCTGGGGTTATCTATCAGATAAACTGAAAAAGAGGAAAATCTTTGTAGTGCTGGGATTTATTTCACTTGGAATAACTAGCGTACTCTTTGGATTGAGTCCAAATGTATTATTCTTCCTTAGTGTATCATTTCTATCTGGATTCCTTGGAAGTGCTGCTGCTCCTATTGCTTCTGTATTAATAATGGAACTATCAGAAAGGAAAGACTGGTCTAATAAAATATCAAAATTTTCTCTATACGCTTCGCTTGGACAGATAATCGGTGTTCTTTTAGCAGCAGGTCTCTCTTTAATCTTCCTTCAAAACTCATCTCTAAGGATGCTTTATTATATAGCATCCATTCTTTATATAACATCAGGGGTTGCAGCTTGGTTACTTATTCCAGAATCTAAATCAATGATTGATAGAAATAAAGTTGACATCCGTTCCTTCAGGGTTTTTGAAAAGATAAGATATTTTCCAAGTCATATTATACATTGGAATTTTAAATTTACTAATATAGATAAAAATCTTAGAATTACTTTAATTTCCTTTATGATCATGATGATGGGATTCCAACTATTCTTTGTCGCTTTTCCAATACTGCTTAAAGAAATAGGAGTTAACAATACTGTATTCTTTCTAATATATTTAGGAAACTATATATTTGCAGCAATTACATTCACATTTTCTGGGCAGATAGCCACTAAAATAGGATATAAGAAAGTAACATCCCTTGCAGTAATAACAAGGCTTATCATCTTTCCAAGTACAACTTTTTTAATAATCCTACTGCATAACGATAAGGCTATTCTATTCGATTCACTTCTTTTAGTTTATTCTTTGCTTGGAGCATTATGGTCTTTCATATCAGTTGGTACTGCAACACTATCATCCAATCTATCAAAGCCAGAACAAAGAGGAGTTGTTGCTGGAACCTATAATGCAGTACAAAGTATTGGCGTAATAGTTGGATCTTCATTAACTGGACTAATCGTAACGAGGTATGGATTCAGTATAGATTTTTACATGGCAGATCTCGTTGTACTGATTGGACTTTTATTATTCATTAGGGTTAATGATAAGTGAGTTTAAATGGAATTGATTATTATACCCTTTTTATATACGGGTATAATTTCAGTTACATCTACCCTTAGACATGTTTCAATATCCTTCTCGAATCCCTTATTTTTAAGGCGAACAGCTCCACTCCCGTTTCTTGATTTTTCGATGTGCACATTTATATCTGCATTTGGATCTAAGATTCTCTTAGCTAATGCATAAGCAAATTCTGAATCCTCGGTTTGCACACCATCTTTCGAATGAGCCAAAAATATATGCACTTCCTTATTTCTAAGATATCTCGCCACTGCATTTAAGTTTAAAAACGACGCAATGATTGTACCTTCACCTAAATTTTTTATTAATTTGGTACCGTTGGATGTTAAAATAACAATTTTTTTACCCTTTAAATCAAGTTCTAGTGTTTCAGTAGGCGAATTACCGTAGTCGAATTCCTTTATCTTTTCAGTATCCTTTTCGCCAAATGTGAGGTATCCCATTTTCTTATATTTTAATCCCTCTTCCACATTTAAAATTGGAATTACCTCTTCAGCTCCTTTCATAAACATTGTAACTATGTTAGTTGTAGCTCTAAAAATATCGACAGCTACTGGTATTCCAAATATTGATTGTAAATATCTTCCATCTGAAATTCTTATCATCATATCACCTCAATATTCATCTCCTTACCATCCTTTGAAAATGCTCTCCAGGATTCTATATTGAATGGATACCCCACAATTATATGAATAATTCCAAAGTTGGAAAATAACCTTAAATCTTCATCACTGGGTATCAGAACTCCCGAAGGATGAGAATGTGCGGTCCCCACATAAGAATAATCTATGGGCAGGTTGAATAACTTAAATAAAGCGCTCCTTTCACCAGCCAGAGTTCCAGGGACAATTGCAATTTCATATATCAGCTTGTTTTTAGCCCTCAATATAGCAGCGAATTCATTAGGTAGACTATCCTTTGCACTTTCCATTATTAATTGGAGTACCTCCCTCTTTATTCTCATATAAACTTCTCTCTCATATTCCTATAGAAATCTGATTCAAACCTAACGAATCTTGCGGGAGATTCGCTTTCTGTAATAAGAATTTCGTCATTGTAGCCTATTATTATTTCCTCCTGCCCATCGAGTGACATTATCAGCCTCTTTCCCTTTTCAAGTATGGATATTCTTATAGTGCTTTCTGATGGAACTACTATACTCCTAACATTTAATTTGAAGGGAGCTATATGTGAAATGATAAGCGCTTTTACCCTTGGATCCAATATAGGTCCACCCACACTTAGTGAATAAGATGTTGAACCGGTGGGAGATGCTACAATAATTCCATCAGCCCTCACATTGTGAATAAAATCATTATCTATGTAAATTCCAAACCACCTTATCTTAGTAATTTCAGCTGATTTGATAACAACTTCATTCACTGAATCTGACAACCTTTTACCATTCAAAGTGGTTTTAATCCTTGGTCTCTCTTCTACTTTATACTCCCCTCTGGTAAGCTTACCCATAGCAGCAATCGCATTTGTTGGACCTATTTCCGAAAGAAAACCGAATGATCCCATGTTTATGGGTAAGATTGCTGTATTGACTCTTTTCAACGTCCATAGAGCTGTACCGTCACCCCCAACGGTGATTATGATTTCTGCATTCATCTCTTCCAAAGGGACACCGTGGATTTTCATTTCACTGGCGGCTGATTGCTCTATCATTACTTCGTGTCCTTCATGCTTCAAGTATCTATACAGTATACCAATAAGATCTAAGCACCTAGGGCAATCAGGCCGTGAAATAAATCCTATCTTCAATTTATATGCACCTGTTCCTTTAATCAATATTTATATCTTTTATTTAATGAATTCCAATTTCCTTTTATAGTCCCTCTTTGAATAAGGATCCTCTTAAATTAGTACCAAAAAATGAAAATATTACCATGAATTATTTGAATAATATGAGAAGGGCCAACTTTATATACCCGTTAATCGTGGCAATAGCAGGAATAGCAATTAGGTTGGCTCCAAATTTATTATATTATGCATGGGGAAATGATTATGGAATTTATTACTATCTAAGCCAAGCTTTCCTCTCAGGAAAGGCGTTAGTATATCCACCCAATTCCCCTTGGGGGACTGACGGTTACCAATATTTCCCAGTGACTTATTGGATAGTTGATTTCACGCATATATTTTTTAAAATTCCGATAAACGCTTCCCTTAATTATTCCATCCCTATTTTAGGGGGCCTCACACCCCTTTTATTGTACTTTATTTCGAGAGAAATGAAACTTTCTGAGGTGACTTCATTCATAGCGGGGATGCTTTTGGCTGTTGATCCTATACAAGCTTATCAAACTTCACAACCAAATTATCTAACCACCGGTCATTTTTTTCTCCTACTTTCCTTATTGTTCCTGATAAGGTCGCAAAGGGAATTAAAGCCCGGGAAATATTACTATCTAACTTACTTAATTACATTATTTTTAATTTTAAGTCACCAATTATCCACTTACTTTTATATCATAAGTGCTCTCGGAATTATAATAATAGGAAGCTTTTTCGATGAAGTTTGGAAAAGGAACCTCATGAGAAATATTCTTTATTTGGAGGTTACAGGTGCTTTATTCATTTCATACATTGCAATCAGGCTACCAAATTCAAGAAATTTGTTAGATGGGGCGCTTCTAGGTACTGGCTATCATGGAATAATATTGGCGTTTTTTGGCTCATCCTTGATACTTTCAATTCTTTCTTACAATTCAGAATTAACCAGGAGTAAAGCCTTTCTAAGTAGGGTTATTCTTAACATGGGTTTAATAAAGAACTACATGAGGGATGTATGGATAATAATATTCACCACTTTCTCAATAGTTTTAATTTTATCGATTTTGATTTTATTTAACTATATACCTAGTTTTGTAACTTACAGTGCCGTAATAATTTCCATACCTTTCTTTATATTTATGTCACTTGGGATAATTGGAATAAAGTATGCTCTAGTCGATAGGCAAATTTTATTGTTAGGTTGGATTGCTCCTCTTGTAGGTTCTTTAATTTATTCATTAATTACCAGGAATACTGTTCTTTTGCCAGCTAGGCATATTGAATATATTGTCGAGCCAATGTCTATTTTAGCCGCATATGTTATATTTAATTGGCTGACACAAATCAGAGAACATAAGTCAGAATCTAGAGACAAAAGCTACAAAATTCCAATTGCATCTTCAATGAAAAGTGGAAAGAAGTATTTAGCGGAAAATATATTGGTTATTTCCGTTGTTCTTTTGGTGCTTGTACTAGGTATAATGTCATATGTTATTCCTTCCAATTTTGTTCCATCTCATAGTGAAGCAATAACATTCCAGGATGATGCTGTTATTCAATATCTAAATATTACAGGAAACAGATCCTTTTCAGTTGCTACCGATCATCAAATAGGCATTTTATTAGCTTCATATGGGTTTGTTTCCCCTTTCAATAACTTGTCATTATTCTGGAATAGTACTAATTGGACTCTAGCAATAGCCCAAATAACCGGTGAGAATGGAAGTTATCCTCCCATTGGCTATGTGATTTTAGATACAAATATGATACAGTATGGTGTTTGGGGGTACAATGGATCTAATAATCCCAATCAACCCACAATTTCCCTCAACAATTCTTCACTATCCAAATTCTTCCATCAACCTTTTATTTTGGAATATGAAAATTCCTCTCTTACATCAAATTACACGAGTTATCTCTTTGAACTCAATTGGACTTACATTAACAATTATTTGATGAGCAGAGGAATGGGGAATTTGAGCTATTACATGAGCCTATATGAGATGAAAAATAAAGATAGTCCTCAACCCACTTTCTCCCATTTTTCAAGCTTCTGGACTGATGACAATGTTGAGCCTCTCTTGATTTCCTCGCGTATTCTATTTTCCCTTTCCATAACATCTATGGCTCTATTTGCTATTTCCAGCGCTTCTTCTTCCGGTATCACTACTACCCCTGAGTAATCGGCTATTATATAATCGCCTGTTCTAATTTTCCTACCATTTATTTCTATTTCTCCGCCAATTTCTCCATATCCCTTTGGATCACCGGCATTTGATGCAACATATCTTGAAAACACTGGGAATGGAATTTTCATAATATCATCAAGATCCCTTACCGCTCCCCAAATAATTACTCCCTTTACCTTTCTCATTACTGCACTCCAGGAAGCCAGCTCTCCCCAAACTGCATCTTCACCACCATCGGCGTCAATGACTATTATGTCCCCTGGTTTTGCACGATCTATGGCTTCTACTGGTTTTGCCCAATCACCATTAACAGTCTTAACCGTTAATGCCCTACCAACTATCTTTGTTCCAGGTTCAATATGCGGGATTAGACCATGAATTGCACCTCCCCTGTGCATTGCATCAGATACGTTTGGTGATGAAACCTTCATAAGAGCATCTACTATCTCATCCCTTGAGTACTTCTTATAGAGATTGGAAACTTCAGGTATAAGAGTTTTCATTACATTCTTTATTGCTTTCGTTTCTTCAGTTACATTTGGAGCCTTTATTATTGCACCCCCTACAATAATTATCGAAGCTCCTCTCTTGATAACCTCGGGAATTGTCTCTTTATTGAGCCCACCAGCTACTGCCACGGGCAGGTTCGTAGCTTTAACTACTTTCTCCAGTTCATCCAGCGGATTTTTTCCTATCATTTGCATATCTATTCCTACATGAACACAAAAATATTTAACTCCAAGCTTTTCGAGCTCTTTTGCCCGTTCTTCTACGTTATTTACCCTTAACAGGTCTATCATTATTTCGGCACCGTATTTTTTACCAGCCTTGACTGCCTCGGTTATAGTGGGATTATCACTGATTCCCAATATTGTAACTATCTGCGCCCCGCTCTTAGCTGCCAGTTCCGTTTCAAAACCTCCAACATCCGCAGTTTTCATATCAGCAACTATCACCTTGTTTGGGAATGCCTTCTTGATTTCCCTTATGGCATTCATTCCTTCGCTTTTAATCAATGGTGTACCAACTTCAATCCAATCTGCCCCACCTTCAACTGCTTCTTTTGCAACCTGCAGGGCCCTGTGCAAATTTTCGAAGTCCAATGCTACTTGAAGAATAGGTTCTTCTGGCATATTTGATTAGTATAATTGCTGTATTAACTTTTTTGAAATTCCAAATTCTTTAAGGTGTTATATAGCAGTTCATTCAATTGCATTTCAATTTTGTTAGAATTTGCATACTTCAATAATTCTCCTGTTATGGATTCAATTTCTGTCCTACTGCCCTTTAGAATGTCCTGAAGCATACTGCTGTAATTTCTCCTCGTAACATTGGCAGTATATTCAACATCTTCCCAAACGTTTATCTTAAGGCCCATTTTATTGTATAGCATTTGTATTTCCTCTGAAACTTTCTTGGATATGAAGTTAATATATTGATTTTCTATAATCGCACCATTTGGAATCCTGTAAATGGCCGTTATGGGATTTATCACTGCATTTATACCTGCTTTCCTGAATAATTCCATTTTGATATCGTCAACCCATTCAGCATTTATGCCTGTATCTCTGAGAAAACTCAAATCAAGAAAACCATCTTCTGATCCCACTCTGAAATACCCTCTTCCTGTCAATTCTGAAGTTTTTTCATCTATTTTTCTTGCAGCCCATGTTGTTACGCAATAAAAGTTTCTTTTACCTATTTTATATCTCAAATGTGTCAAGCCATTTTGTATGAACATTACATCTCCAGCTATTTTAACATCTGATATATTTGGTAAATCGTATGATTTAACCGCTACTAATGTTAGATCTGCCTCATCCAATTTTTCTGAAATCTTTACATTTAATCTGTAGTAATGCCCATCGATTAAAACTTTAACATCTTTATATCTTTCCGATGTACCTTTTTTAACAACCAAAATTACTTCGTTTTTACTTGATAGAAAATGGGCAAGAACCAAGCCCATGGCTCCTGCCCCAATTATCTGGATTTTCATAGAACTTTTTCTTGATTCACAGCTGCAACGCCAGCTTCAAATGCCTTAATATTTATCTCACTCACTCTTGGATTTCTAAAAGAAGCGCTTATGGTCTTCTTCAATGATTCTTCACTTATTTCTAATATACCAACACCAAAAAGCGCACCTAGCATTACCATATTTACTGATCTTTTCTCTCCAAGCGACATGGCTATCTCGTCTGCATTCACATAATAATGATTATATCTTGATATGATTTCTTCGCTTTCCCTTTCAGGATACTCTTGTGCTTTCATTATTAATGGCATGGGATGTATCATCCTCTTATTTGCTACTATAATTCCATCTTTCTTTAGTTTTACCGTATTTCTCGCCGTCTCCATCAGTTCAAATCCTAGTATTGCATCCGCCGAACCGATAGGAATTATTGCACTTTGATAATCTCCTATTCTTAAATCTACTGATATCCTCCCGCCCCTCTGTGCCATTCCATGTATTTCAGTCATTAAAGATTTCTTTCCTTCTTGTATAGCGGCTTCACCTAGAATCTTGCCAAGCGTGATTATACCTTGACCTCCCACGCCCGCCAGAACTATGGAAGTCATTTTACCACCTCAATGGCACCAAATGGGCATACTAAAGGTTCAGAACAAACTGAACACCCGTCGCACAATTCAGGGTCTATATAAACTCTTTTATCTTTTATATAAAACGCTGCGCAAGTGAAATTTCTTACACAATTGTAGCATAATTTACATTTATCCTGATTAACCTGAAAAATTTTGAATTCATCCTTAGATTTCTTCCTATCAGCTTCCAGCGCGCATTCTCTTTCCGATATTATAACCGAGACCCCTTCTTCATCCATTGCTCTCTTAAAGGTTTCAACTGTCATTTTTAAATCATAAGGATCAGTTTTATGGATATTTTTAACACCGATGGATTTGAGAATGTCTTCAATTTTTACAATATTCCCCATGTTTTCCGGGGTTGGTTGACCACCCGTCATCGCAGTTGTACTATTATCTAGAATGACCACAATCATGGGATGATTGTTGTGTACTGCATTAATTATCGGCGGGATTCCTGCATGGAAAAATGTACTGTCACCGATGAACGTTATAACCTTTTTACCGTAGAAAATTGAATATCCGTTAGATGTTCCTATAGATGATCCCATTGATAGAAGCATATCTCCAAATCCATAAGGATCATAATACCCCAAGGTATAGCATCCAATGTCGGTTGGTGATATGTAATCTTTCCAGCCCTTCTGTCTAAGCGCTATCTTAGCGGCATAATATGTAGCTCTGTGTGGACATCCAGGACAAAACTCTGGAGGTCTTGATGGCAAATCAATGTTAACCACTTCAGTTTTATCTGGTATTCCATATATCTTTGCCAGAATTCCCTTTACGCGATCCACATTCATCTCATAGTTATATGGAACATCACCAGTGATTTTACCAAATACCTCCTTTCTTATCCCTTTACCTGCTATAATTGAATATATTTGCTCCTCTATGAATGGTCCACCTTCCTCAATTAGGATGATTCTGTTGTGATGCTTGATTTGGTTGTAAATGTATTCTACATCCAGTGGGTAAGAAATTCCGATTTTCATCACTTTTGCCTTTAGACCACTAATTTCTAAAGCCTCTTTAATGGAATTATAAGCTGAGCCTGATGTAATAATTAAATCTTCTCCTTCTCCTTCAATATTTATAAAATTCCTTGAAAAACCTTGCTCCACAACTTTTTTTAGTCTATCAAAGATTTGTGGTTGCAATCTGAAGGAATTTTCAGGTAGAAGCACAGTATTTTTCCTGTCTGGTTTTGATAAATTGTTAATCTCATTCCTCACAGGCCCATATTTTACAACAGATCTCATGTGTGAAACCCTAGTAACGCTCCTTATCAATACTGGTCGCCCTGTTGCCTCGGATATATCAAATCCTTTTACAACAAAATCCTTTAACTCCTGGGGATTGGACGGTTCCATTACTATGTACTTTGCGAATTTTCCTAGGTACCTGTTATCCTGCTCATTTTGCGACGAGTAAAGCGATGGATCGTCCGCACTTAATATGACGAATCCCCCCTTTACACCAGATACTCCCAGTGATACGAAAGAATCCATTGCAACATTTAAGCCCACGTGTTTCATAAAAACAAAGGCTCTTTTACCTAAGGAAGATGCAGATGCCGCTACTTCAAATGCTACTTTTTCGTTAACTGAGTACTCAAAATATATGCCTAGGTCTTTATGAGTCTCGTATAACAAATCTCCAATTTCGGAACTCGGTGTGCCTGGGTAAGTTGCAGTAACTGAGACGCCTGCTTCGTACAGACCTCTTACTACTGCCTCATTACCCAGAAGGAAATGTGCCCTTTCACTTTGCTCTAAAAGTTCAGAGCTCTTCATGGGATCACTTTACCCTTTTCCCTTTCTAATAATTCCTCCCATCTTCTGTTTACGTTTTCCTGAATCGTTCTTATTTCCTCCGGACTTAAATGGTTGAATCTTCCCTGAATTTCAAGATACTTCTCGACAGGCAGAGGGTTGGGATTTTTGTAGAGAGCAAATTTCCCCTCCGCATATTCATACAATGGAAATATTCTGGTTTCAACCGCGAGCCTGGCTATTTTTACAGTATTTTCAGCATTGAAATACCAGCCAGGAGGGCATGGGGATAAAATCTGTATAAATTTTGGACCTTTAATTTTTTTAGCATTCTGTATTTTCCTTATTAAATCCTCAGGGAATGCTATTGATGCTGTTGCTACGTATGGCACTTTTTGTGCCATCATTAGGTCGGCAACCACTTTTTTATTTTCTCTTTTATAAACTCTATCCTTTCCAACAGGTGTTGTGGTTGTCCATGCACCAAAAGGAGTGCTGCTACTTCTCTGTATGCCTGTATTCATGTATGCTTCATTGTCGTACATGATATAGAATACGTTGTGCCCCCTTTCCATAGCGGCACTTAATGCTTGCAGGCCTATATCGGCTGTGCCGCCATCTCCTGCAAACCCTACTACATTATAGTCCTCCTTACCTTCTTCATCTAGCGCTTCCCTGATTCCAGATATAGTTGCCCCAGTGCTTGCAAATGGAGTATAAATGAAGGGCACTTTCAAAGCGGTGTTAGGATAGTTTCCGGGTATGACAGCCCAGCATGATGCTGGCACTGTAACCACTGTGTTTTCACCCATGGCTTTCATTACATACCTCATAGCTAAAGTAGCTCCGCATCCTGCACAGGCCGTATGACCTGACATCATATATTCTTCTTTTGGAATGGAAAATGGCATTTACTTCACCCCCGCATTAATCCATATCTCACCATCTTCCCCTTCCATTATCCTCATGAACATTTCCTCAAAGTCTACTACTCTTAAATCACGTCCCCCCAAACCTGCTATGAAATTAGCTGCTGGAATATCCAGCTTTCCATAAATAGATGAAATCACATCCATATATAAGGAGCCAAAGGGTCCATAGGTTGAGCTTCTGTCAACAACACCGAATCCTTTTAAACCTCTAAGATAGTTTATTACTAGATCTTTTGGGAATGGCCTATAAAGCAATATCCTTAACAGTCCAACCTTTTTTCCCTGATTTCTTAAATTCCTGACAACATGCTTTGCCGTAGAAGATATGGAACCCAGAGTTATAAGGGCGTAATCTGCATCATCCATCATGAACCCTTCAACTGGTCCTGGAAAATTTGCATCGAATGTCTCATTGAATTCCTTGGTTATTTCAATAAACTTGTTCACACCAGAGTACATGGATTTCTTCATATCCATCTTTAATTCCATGAAAGGTCCATCCGGTGGCATCAAAGAGCCATACCCCATGGGCTTATTTATATCGATTTTGAAGGGCAAATTAAATTCTCCTACGAATTCCCTTACTTTCTCTTCATCCCTGATTTCTACAGGTTCAGATGTGTGAGAGAGCGTGAATGCATCCTGCATTACCATTATGGGTAGGAGAATATCTTTATTTTCGGCAAGTTTATATCCTAAGATTATAGTATCCATGGCCTCCTGGTTTGATTCTCCGTATAGTTGCATCCAGCCTGTATCTCTCTGTGTCATGGTGTCTGAATGGTCTGCCCAAATGTTCCAGGGTGGTCCTATGGACCTATTTACAACTGCCATTAAAATTGGAAGCCTCATTCCGGCAACCCAATTTAACATTTCATGCATATATAAAATTCCATGAGAACTTGAGGCAGTAAAAGATCTTACTCCTGCCAATTCACTTCCCATTACTGAAGCCATTGCACTGTGTTCGCTCTCAACTTCGATAAATTTTGCATCCATCTTTTCATTCGCTACCATTTCAGCTATCTTTTCAACAATTGCAGTCTGAGGTGTTATTGGATATGCAGATACAAATTTGACACCAGCCAATTTAGTAGCTAAAGCTACTGCCTCGTTGCCTGTCATTATACTCCAATTTTTATTAATTGCTCTCATTACATTTCACTCTCCTGCACCATATCTATGGCATCAAAAGGGCATTCGCTGGCACAAATACCGCAACCCTTACAGTAATCATAATTTATGAATGGGGCTTCTAGTTTGGAAAACCTTTCATTGGGATAATCAAGTTTCTCTCCAAAGGTCACTCCGATTGCAACATCTGGGCAGAACTTCCAGCAAATCATACATCTTGTACATTTGCTATAATCAATTACAGGCCTCGTAGTTCTCCAAGAAGATGTTTTGTTGTTACTTGAAGGTGCATATGCAGTTGGAACTAGCACCATTCAAATCACCTCAACTTCTTCATAAGCTTCCTTTACTGCATTTATATTTTCGTTTATCTTACTTGGAGATAGTTCCTTCGTTGCATCAATGATTGATTCAAGCTTCACAATTCCTGATACTTTAGCATATGCTCCTAAAATAGCTGTATTGACTATAGGATGTGCTGGATCCCCTAATTTATTGCGTACGGCTATTGATGTGGCATCAACAACGGCAACTTTAAATTTTTTCAATTCGGGATGACTTAATACATCATTTTTCTTCGAATTAATGAGTATTAAACCATTTTCTTTAAGTCCATCTGTTACATTTATTATATTCATTAAAGATTTATCCAAGAGTATTACTGAGTCGGGATTATAAATCTGCGTCCTTAATTCAACTTTGTTGTTATCTATCCTAGTAAAAGCTGCTACTGGAGCACCTCTGCGTTCTGTTCCATAGAAGGGAAAACTTGTAACCCACTTTCCCTCTTTAAAGGCGGCAGTGGCTAAAATTTTAGATGCAGTAACTGCACCTTGCCCACCTCTTCCATGAAAACGTATTTCATACATCCTATTACCCAAATAGGAAATTGAAAAAATAGATAAATAAATAACCAAAATTATCATTTTGGAACAAACAAAAAGAATTAATTTTAATTCGCGATAAGGTGAGCAAGCTCGAATGACATTTCTTAAAATCTGGAGAAAACTGTTTAATCCATGATGAAATTAATATTAAAACATGAACTTAAGATCAATTTTAGAAGAGATCATTTCTGCTTCCGGAGGAAGAACTTATCCAGGTTACCCAGACAAGTATTTATGGGTTGAATACCAAGATGGTTACAACGAGGTCATAATGCTACTTACGGAGAATAAAATAGACCTCGTAAGAGATTTCAATTCTGCTACAAGCGATTTTCCAGGGGAGAGGTATGTTTTCGCACTGATTGATATAGACCAGGAAATTTATTCTTATTGTATCTCAAAAAAAATAAATTGCATAAAGAGGGATGAATTGATAAACATTATTGGAAGAAGTGTGATTGATCTTAGCCTAAAACCTACTAAAAACATTAAGGATGTTGAATATAAAGAGGATGATTCAATCTACATTAGACTCGAAACTGGAGAAACCCCTAAATTCATTAAACCTCAATTATCAAAGGATGAAATAGCTGATTCGGTTGGAGTAAAATCCGAGCTCTATTTTATTCCATTCCATTTCTATTCATATAAATGTGATGTGGACATGGAAGGTAAGATAGTTGCGAGGACTGGAGCATTGATGATCAATTCATTAAACGGACTGCCAGATGAGGCAGTTTCTGGGTTTGAACTTGTAGATAGGTGGCCCTTCCCCCATAAGGAGATGGATATTAAATGGGAGCCGGACATTGCTATCCATGGTGCCAAGAAATGGATTTCCGAGCATAATATTGGATATACAGTAGAAGAGAAGGAAACCAAATATTTTTTAATATTTTTGAGGAAGAAGGTTGAACCGTTGGAAGACAGTATCAAAATAAAATTTGAGGGGACATATTTTTATCCATTTTTTATAAGCGGGGGAATAGCATTAGATGGTATTAGGGGTCTTATCTATAACGTACAGGACATTTTCTAATTGAAAAACCAAGAAAAATATTTTAAATTGAAAAATATATTGAAATTCGATATAATATGGAAGAAGCAAGTGGCTCCGATTTAAAATTCTTCATTAATTACCTAAAGCAGAAAAGGGGGATGCAGGGAATAAAACAAATGTTAAAGGAATTAAATTCCAACGGGGTTGTTATAAGCAATCTTGATGATATAGGGACATTATCAAGTTATCCTGAAGATGTTTATGCTAAAGTGATAATAGCGGTAGCAAAAGCATTGGGTGGGGACTTCAATGAAAGAATGAATCAATTGGGTTATGCCCTTGGAGATAGGGCAAATCTTCTTAAGTTAATCACGAAGCTATCGACTCCGAGACAAGTTATAAAAACCATTGAGGACAATATATTGTTTTCAATCCCGTATCTAAAGTCTAGCAGCTCTGATATTTCAAAGCATGTTGTTTTGTTGAGAGTTACGCCTAGAAAAAATGGCGAACCCTTCCTAAGTATGGCAGAAGGTTATATTAAAGCTATTATTGACCTTTCGAATAAAAATATAAATATAGAGGAAAAGAAAAAAGATGGGGATTCATTGGTATTCAAATTGAAGCTAGGGGAGATGGCTCAGGGTGTCTGATGTAGATTATAAATTCGAGGATGGGGTTTCAATTATTTCCATAAATCGCCCAGAGAAAAAAAATTCAATTAATATAGAAGTGATGAATGGTATTCAGTTATCTTTAGAAAATGCCTTGAAAGATAGGGCAAAAGTTTTGATATTCAAAGGAAATGGTGGATTCTTTTCAGCAGGCGCCGATATTAATCAATTTTTTGACATGGATGAAAATAAAGCATTTGAATTTTCATTATGGGGAAACAATCTAATGGATAAAATCGAAAGATATCCCGGGGTAACATTATCTGCAATTAATGGAGGAGCACTTGGCGGAGGCCTGGAATTAGCCCTTAGTACTGATATTAGAATTTCTACTAAGAATGCAAAAATTGGACTTCCTGAAGTAACATTAGGAATATTTCCTGGCTGGGGTGGTATAAAGAGAATAACAAGGATCCTTGGAAATGGAATAGGTAAATATTTACTCATTACAGGAAAATATATTACTGGTGAGGAGGCCTACAACCTTGGCCTAATTAATTTCTTGGATGAAGATCCTGAAAACTATGCTATGACAATTGCACAGAATTTGAAGAACCATTCATCCGAAGCCATTGAAAAAATAAAACTTCTACTTCTTCAAGATGTATATTCAGAACAACTTGAGGCGGCTTATTTCGGTAAAATAGTCACCTCGCCAATTGCAAAAGAATATCTCCAAAAATTCAAAAAGAAATAGTTAACAATTTGTATTTCCCAATTTTATTATTTTCAAATTCTGAATTGCTAAGAGTTCAATTTATCATTAACTATTTAATTGAGATTTGAGATAGGTCTTTTTAATTCATGCAAAACTTCATTCCAAAATTATTGCTGGCTTTCCAGGCAATGCTTTTTTCGATTTTTCATCTTTAGCTGTTTTCATGATTTCAATTTTAATCTTGAGATAGTTTTCCAAATCTTCCTTATACATCTCGAGAACTTTTAATTCGTCCACATTTATCCTTAAGTTTTTTGCATCCTTCCTCTTTATAACGGACAAAATAAATTCTCTCTGTTCCGGGGTAGCTGATTTCATAAAATCCTTTAACCCTAATTTATTGAATTCTAGTAGCACTTCTTTTTTCCAGTCTTCAGCCAGATATATTTTCATTTTATTTGGCTTATTTGGATAAATTTTTGTTATGTTTTTGAAGTCTTCTAGAAGGTCCTCTACATATTCCCAATCTTCCAGTATGCTCTTGTAATTATCGTTGTAGTTCGGATAGGGTGACAAGGATGCATAACTAGAACCACCGTAGATTTCATTAACTTCTTCTGAAATGAATGGAATGAGGGGGGATAATGACAGGGCCCATTCTTTCCCGAACTTTCTAATTGCCCTCATTGTCCTATCTCTCCCTGCAATTGATTCCAATTCTTGAACATCATTCAACATGTTATAGAATAACTCTACAGCCGCCTCCCTTATTCTCATTTCTTTGAACGCATCATCAGCGCGTTTCAATCTTTCATTAAATTTACCTATTATCCATAGATCCCTTTCTTCTGGCTCATCTTTATAATTCGTTGCGTTTGTTAAATACTCATAGAACTTCTCCAACTTCTTTTGCATCATGTTAACTTCCGATGATCTCCAGTCCACATCATACCATACATCTGCATTAGTGGCAAAGTACAATCTAAAGAGGTCAGCTCCATATTTTCTCTTTACTGTGAGTAGTGGAACTACATTGCCCTTGCTCTTTGCCATCTTTTGGCCTTCCGAAAGTACTATTCCTCCAGTTGAAATCCCCTTTGGCCAATAATTTTCAGGGAATATTGCAACGTGATTGAAAAGGTAGAATGTTAAATGATTTGATATGTGTGGGTACCCAGTATGCCTCCAATCAACTGGATACCAGAATTCAAATTCCTTTCTTGCTTTCTTGCTTAATTCTACCGTCCTATCTGATTTCCCCTTTAATTCACCATTACCAAAGAAAATGTAATCAAAAACTTCATCGTCAATTTCATCAAAATCCATCTCCCTCAATTCTCTGATAATAGTATATAGTGCAGGATAAATGGTAGAATCACTTAAACTTTCAATAACCCAGTTTCTATCCATGGGTAATCTCGTACCGAGCCCCCTTTTCCTGGCACAAGGCCTCTCCCTTATCCAGTCAACTACCTGCATGAATTGATTCCTTAAAGATTCTGGTTTTAATTCCATTTTCTCCAGAAGTTTCCTCACCCTTTCCTTCCACTGCACATTGGAATAATCAAGGAACCACTGATTTTTGATAATGGCAACTATAACTTTATCACCATCCCTGGTAACGGCCTTCCTGCTGGTTTCATAGAATATAAAAGCTATGCCCTCCCTTATGTAATCATTTTTAATTTCTTCCTTTATGTCTCTGATCCACTTACCGGCATACTTACCCTTATTTATTATACCATGATAAAATTCCATCTCATAGAGGTATTTAGTTGCCTCATCAATTTTTTCAGTTTCATCTATGGATGAAATTTTGAATTTCCTGATAACTTCTTCCACATTTTCATTTATACCACCTATTACTTGAATAGGATTTATTTCGATTCCTAAATCTTTTAAAGCCAGAAAGTCCTGAATAGAATGCGCCGGAACAGAGTAAACTATCCCTGTTGCATTGTCGGTGTCCACAAATTTCGCACCAAAAATCGGAATGGACCTCCCATGAAGTGGTTCTGCTGCTTCTTTACCGATCAACTCCTTTGCATCTATTTCTTCCAAGATTTTAATTTCTCTCTGATACTGTAATTTTTCCGCTGCTTCCTTTGACACCACAACTTTCTTTCCTTGTAGCTCTATTATTACATATTTGCGATCTGGATTTACAAATAAATTAGTTACACCTTCCAAGGTTTCTGGTCTGAGAGTTGATGCACCTAAATATTTATCCCCAAATTCAAATAATACAGTTACAAATTCAAGTATTGATACCTTATCTACATCACCATCTGCAATATCATCTTCTCCAACTGGATTTCCTTCAGCTATGGAATATAGAATTGGATAATCGCCTTGTTTTATTAAACCCATTGAAAAAAGTTTTCTGAATTGCCATTCTATAAATTTATTGTATATAGGCTCGCCAGTATTGAATACCCTTGACCAATCAATAGAAAAGCCCATGTTACTGAAATCACTTATTATTTTATTGGCAAAATAATTGGCAATATTTTCTGGTTTACTAAATTCTTTAATTAAATCGGGATTGTCTCCATACAGTTCTAGGTAAGATTTGTATAATTCGATGGTCCCTCTGTCACCTTTTTCTATTTTCTTTGCAAAACCCAATATTGGAGTTCCCGAGATATGAAAACCCATGGGGTAAAGGACGTTGTATCCTTTCATCCGCAGATATCTGGCCATTATATCCCCAATGGTATATGTCCTACCGTGTCCAATATGAAGAGCTCCATTGGCATAAGGATAGGGAACTGTCAGTAGATACTTTTTTCCAGTTTCGGTGGGCTGAAAGATTTTGTCTTTTTCCCATCTTTGAAGCCATTTTGATTCTATGGTACCAAAATCGTATGGCATAAAAAACACCCTAAATTATCATAACGGCAGCAGCTACCACTGTAGTCCATTCATTTTCTTTTTCAACTACGGCTGATGAAGTTACATTGCTAGTTAACAGTATAGCATCGTTTAACCTGAATCTTCCTGTATTTTCATCCTTAATTAAATAATTGTCCAGACCCAAAGTTGAAGATAACATTTCAGCTGCTAGGCTTTCGGCAAATGCCCCTGCTTTTTCTGGTGGTTCACCGTAAGTATGATATTCAGAAAGATAACCATAATTTTCCCTATTCCTTGGTATTGCAAGACCTATTGATGCAGTAATTAATCTATTTAGTTCATTTGAGCTGTTTCTAGCAAGCACCAGAAAAAGGATTTGCCCCGATTTTAATTCCTTTAGGCCTTCCTCTCTGTCCACAATCTCTGCATATGGTGGAAAAATAGAGCTTACCTCCACCAAATTAAATCTTGCAATACCTGCATCTCTTAAAGCATTCTCAAAAGAACCCAATTGACTCTTATGGCGACCTATTCCTTTTGTAAAGAAAATTTTCTTAGGGACCATATTCTGCATTTTTGTTCCACTCTGCATTAAAACCCATGATTAAATTTTTTGGGAAAATTTTCATTGATTTATTTTGTAAGCATTGAACTTGTAAAAAAAATATATGATGATATTAATTTAAATTATTCAACGCCATCTCCGTGATTGCCGTTAGCAAAAAATAAATATGCGGTGATATTGAAACTTGAATGCCCGTCCAATCCAAAATTATAAAGGTACTGGTGGCAGGAACCAGGGGTTCCGGAAAAAGTTCCATTATATGTAGATTCATATATGATAACATGGACGGGTGCTCACAGAATGAGGGTACTTTCTACAGAAGTGGTTTAATCAACATTGAAGATTCGAAATTCACATTCATATTGAAGGAAATAAGAAACCTTCCCACCTCTGAAAACACTGCAGGTTTTATCGTTGTAATTGACCCTACAAGGGAAACAGATTTGAAAGAAATCCCATATATACTTGAAAACATAGGAAACAAGAAAGTTATAATTGCCCTCAATAAAATAGATATGAAATACCTTGCCAATTTCTGGATTGAAGACGTCAAAGAATTAGTTAACGGAAATATAAAGATAATTCCAGTTTCTGCCAAGACCGGAGAAAATATAAATGAATTATTTTTTGAAACGGCACGAATGGTGAGCAAATGATATGATTTCCGCTAGGCTGCTACCCGATTTATCAACATTAATCGGGGAGGCCGACGCCTCGCGACTTAGAAACAAGGGATATAAAATAATAAAGAAGAAAAATGGATATATTCTTGATAGACTTTCCTCCCTTTATCTTTTAGAAAAAGGTAGATTTGAAATTTTCATTGATGGTGAAAAAAAAGGCTTTGATTTTTTGTGGAGAAAACTTACAGAAGAAGAAAAATGGCAATACGTTGCCTACAAAGGATTGAGGGATTCGGGTTATAAGCCCTATTTAAATAACGATAACATATTTCTGAACAGGAAAAGGGTTAATGTAAGATATTATAAAGACATAATTAACCTTTCAGAGTTATCTGTTGGTTATTTTGCAGTTGTGGATTCAGACTATGAACCCATATTTTATCAAATCAAAAGACGAAATCCATTACTGCTAGAGATTGTTAGAAAAACCTATTCGGAAATAGGCCAATCTGAGAATAAACATAATAAGTTAGTTGTAAAAAGTGGTTCAAAATTTGGATGTGATTACAGAATTTATAGGAACAATGAATTACATTCTAGTTTACTCGTAAACATTGCAAAAGAAGACGATTGCAAATCCATCGTTGCGAGAGCCCGTATCGCTCATTCCGTAAGGAAGATCTTAATCTATTGCTTTGAGCATGGGGGTAAGAATAAATGTATATCAATTGAATGGATTAGATAATATTTATCAACCGACGATTTGTATTGCGAAGCCATCTATTTTCTTAACTTTACAGAAGGAAATGCTATATTTAAAATAAATTAATCGAAAATTTCCAAATAGCTATTATAATTCATTTCTTCTTCTGATTTTTACTTATTAAGGAGTTTTTCTTTACTGGAAATTTCTTCACTAGATTTCCGCAATTAGGACATATTTCTATAAATTTATTATAAACCTTCTTACAACCTGTACATCTATATTTCCAAATGATAAAATCCTTTATATTTTTTGAATTAAATTCAATAAATCTGATACCCAGGGCATGTGCGATATTTTGCATTGATAGATCATTTGTTAATAAAACTGCCCCCTCCTGCATGGAAAGTGCTAAAAGCTTTAAATCGTTTTCACTTAGCTGATAGAAGTCCCCTGTTTCTTTGCTTTTTGCAATTACCTTATCCAGAAACTCTTGAGATGGCTCTTTTATCTCAATGAATATTAAAGTTCTTTCGATAGTATCTCTAAATTTCTTGCTTTTAATTTCTGAAATGGAATCAATTGTGGTAATGTATTCATTAGAACCCTCGGGAGTAAAACCTGCGAATATTGCTGATGCATCAACTACGATTTTCATAATACTTGCACCATTTTTTTAAAGGGCATTCATTGCATTTTGGTCCAATTGGTTTACAAATGTTCTTTCCGAATTCAACCCCATAAGAGTTTATGTGTTTCCAATATACTTTGGGTATCTTTTTCATAAGCATTTTCTCAGTTTCTTCTGGGTCTTTGGTATTTATGACTCCTAGCCTATTGAATATTCTGTGGACGTGTGTATCAACTGCAATATAATCTTTATTGAAACCAAATGTAAGAACAATGTTAGCCACTTTTGGACCGACTCCTGGCAATCTCAATAAATCATCCCTATTGTCAGGGACTGATCCATTAAAATCTTCAACTATCATTCTGGCAGTTTCTTTAACTTTTTTAGCCTTTTCTCTATAGAAACCAACCCCTTTTATCAATTGTGATATTTCATTTATATTGCATTTAGCAAGACTATATGGATCAGGACATTTGCAAAATAGTCTCAAAGATGCCCTGTCTGTGATTTCATCTCTTGTTCTGGTTGAAAGTATGGTAGTGATTAAAATGTGAAATGGATCATCCCATAACCCCACATGAGGCTTCACGGATGTCATCATTTCATTGATTAATTTAGCATAACCCTCCTTTTTCAATGCTGAACACTATTGATCGTGAATAAATGACTTTTTCTATACTTTTATTTTCACAAAATTTTAATAGCAATTATTACATTTAATATTATGGAAAAGAAGGAGAGAGGTATTTTACCAATTGAAAGGATTCTTGTTGCGGTTGATGGTTCTAAGCCCTCAATGCGAGCTCTGGATATGGCAATATCTCTCTCCAAATTAAATAAAAATATGAAATTATATATAGTAATGGCAATACTTTATCCAGTTCAATATGTGACCGGAGAAAATCCAACTGGGGATATAACCCTTTTAGATAGGATGAACACTCTAAAGGAGAAAGGAGAACAAATACTTGAAAATTCGAAAAATTACGCCATTTCAAATGGAGTAATGAATGTAGAAACATTCCTTAAACAGGGCGATCCTGCAAAGGAGATATTAAATGTTTCCAAAACTGTTAAGCCTGACTTAATCGTTATAGGAAATAGAAGAAGGGGATTTCTAAAGGGAGTATTCCTAGGCTCTGTGTCTCAAAGAGTTGCTGCTAATTCGGATGTTTCTGTATTAGTAGTAAAATAAATTCGATCAGAAATTTGTTTTCTAATTGCAAAAAATTTTTAATTGATAATTTTAATAATCTCATCAGTGCGGGTTGGCGTAATAACTTCAGACTTTCGAGTATATTATAGACTGGTAAAAATCTTAAAAGGGATGAAAATTAACTTTCATTCTTTGGTAAGCATGGAAGGAATTAGTGAATACGACGTGGTTTTCTCTGACATGGATTTAAATTTTAGCAACTGCTACAGAACCAATGGAAAAAATGAATATTGGATAAGGCAAATGCTACTTTCAGGCCATGCCAGAGAGCTTGTAATAGGTATAGATCCTGGACCCAACCCTGGAGTTGCAACCATTTCAGATGGTCGCGTTCTGGATTCAAGGAATCTCTATGAATTAGAAGATGTTTTAAAATACGTAGAGAATGTTACACAGCAGTGCGATTACGATAGGTTGAAGATAAAAATAGGAAATGGGGATAGAATAAACAGGGAGAAGATAATAACTTCGCTCAGAAATTACGATTTAGAAATAATAAGGGAAGACGGATCTTCAAGATCTCTTAAAAGGGGTAGGGATTGGGAAGCTGCTATTAAAATAGCTACAAGCAATGATATAATTGAAAAGAGAAATAAGAAGGTTAAATTATAGACTATTTTTTCCATTTTGGCTTATTTCTTCTGTTGTATATTGCTGTAATCACCACAATTACTAATATCATTGCTAGAATTATTGCGATTATTATATAGATATATTCTAAGAATGGGTTCCCTACTTGTATATCAATGTTGTATTTTCCACCTATTATCTTAACAACAGTGCTATTGACCTTTGCCTGAATGTTGTATATGCCAGGAGATAGGGTTCCTGACAACCACTTGTAAGTTACATTTTCAGTTGTATTTCCTGAAATATTAATCTCTGAGCTTCCGACGTATTTTCCATTTACATAGAAAGAGACATTTAGATCCTTGAAAATAAAATTGGTAGGATTATAAACCTTTACCTTTAGTATTGTATAGTTAAGAACCTGAACAGTTTCGGTTATGTTATAATAGAAAATCTGATTATTTAAATAAGCAATAACCTGGAAGAATAGGTATAATGTAGTCTGGACTGAGGGTGCTGTTATGGTAAAATTCTGGGGGGAAAAAGTTCCATTAAGATACTGCGGAGAAATTGGAGATGCACCGGTTAAATTATACCCGCTGAGGACAAATACTATTTTATAATGGTTAAAAATTTGTTGCACGTTAACAGTATAATTAAAGGTCTCTCCTATGGCAACCTTATCAGGCCCTGTTATAGTTACAGGCCCATATGTATATGTTTCTGCAATGGCAAGTACAGGTACCAATAAAATAAAAGCAAGTAAAAATGGAATTACCCTCATGCTCTATTCCTCCTTCTTACTGATATCATTATGGCTACTATAAGAACAACAACGAATATTATTACACCGGCCATATAGCTATATTGTATGAGCGCACTGTAATTCTGAATTCCATACCCTTTGGCCTGGATAGTTTTGAACTCAAGCCCTGGTATTGACGGATACAGATTGTATAACATACTCTGATTTCCATATTTTATTTCGATTACAATGGGTGTATTGATATTAAATACCCCGCTTTGGAATGATAAACCTATGTTGGATTGATTGAATTGATTTGGATATAGAGATATGTTGGAATAAGGACGATTATTTACGGAGACGTTAATGCCCTCCTGCTTCAGACTGACATTATTCAGAACTAATATAGTTACATTTAATTTTGAATTACCTGTATTTTTAATGTTCAGTTCATAATATATGGTATTTCCAAAAACACTTCCAGTATTGTTGTTAACCGTTATATTTAGAGATATTATATTCGGAACAGTAACATTGACACTTATGTAATGGTAAATTCCGAGATATTGTAGATTCATTCCGATCTGATATGTTCCAGCAGGTTGCCCTTTTGGAACTCCGATAGTTGCATTTATGATTCCCATTGAATAGGGGGTCAAATTAAGGTACTGATTGTAAACATTAAAAGTAGATGAATTAGTTAAGATAAATGAAATAGGTATATTGGAATTACTAATTATCTGGATTGGAAAACTCACATTGTGTCCGGGCAGGCCAGTCAATTGACCTCCCATAGGGAATATTTTTACTGCCACGTTCTTTACGATTTGGAATTCTAGGGTAGTGTATGTAGGACCGCTCACATTAACCTCCTGCTTGAGAACATAGTTATTTGGCCTACCATAATTCATCAGTATGGTTGATCCCTGGAACAAATATGAACCATTTGGGAGATTAATGGTACCAAATGCTTTTACATAGAATCTGGTGCCCATATCAATGTATACTTCATTAGTGTAGGCGCTGCTTCCAATGAATGTGCCGTAGGTTAAAGAATAGGCTCTGGCCATGTTCAATGTAATATTTTCCCACTTCGTATTAACACTAATTGTCCCAATGTACGCGTATTTGCCTGAGACTGCATAAATGCTATAGTTTCCATAAGGAAGTTCCACGTATGAATTAAATGGAACAGTATAATTCAAAGGCTGTATCTGCACGAATCCAGAATTAAATGTTGAGTTTATAGAATTAAATTTAATATTACCCATAAGTTCTACCAAACTTGAATTTAGGTAAACTGTTTGCTGGGATGGTATATTTACTGAAGCACTTCCAAAGTACTCATAAGAGGTGTTTATTCTATTGAATGAATATATGTAATAATAACCTGCAGGAAGATAAATTCCTGTCGATGTACTTATAATATTTGTCCCATTAGATATGTAGGTAATACCTGAAACCCTATTTACAATATTCAGGAAGTATGATTGAACTAGATTTGGTGTGAAAGTTGAATTTCTCGTTATATTCATTGTGGTTATATTTGATGTGTAATAATAATTTGAATAGATAGAGTAGGTACCTGGTGTAAGGGTTGAATTAAGTAACTCGCTAACCAATTGGCCATTCCTGAATATCTCAACATTTCCTTTCGTATTTACCTCAAATTTTACATAAACATTAACGGGCAATTTAATAACCTGCCCGTTATAAACAGGCAATATACTGATTGAAGTGACATTTGATACTGGGATTATGCCATCACCTGTTAGATAAACTTCATAGCTTCCTGGTTGTATATAGGTTTGAACCTCTGACTTTGATGCTGTTATGTTGTAATTTTCTGGACCTTTCAAATGAATGTAATAAACATAGTTATAATTAGACTGTATTAAGAAGGTTACATTTACTGGTGATGAACTTGTAGATATATTTAAACCCTCCACTTCATAGTTCATGCCCAATGACCTAAATGTTACCGTGTTAACGTTAGTTCCATTTGGAAGGTAAATTATATACTTTTGTCCCCTTGTCAGAACATCATAATATATAGGAATTCCGCTTGAGTAAGCTAAGATAATCCCTGAATTTTGGCTCGTAATGTGTCCTGTGACTGTGTGGCCTGGACCCGGGAATATCTGTAGATTATAATTTGGACTAAATATAGAGTATAATCCATTGGAAACATAGATACTGGAATTATAATTGAAATATGCTGTTACTGAATATGTGCCATATGGTAGATATGCCTTGAATTGCCCTGTAGAATTAGTGGTAAATTGTAACATTATACCGTTACCCATGAATTCCACAGGCACACCTGGCTGTGTTCTATTGCCATTGAATACTGTCACAGTTACCATTGATGCTTCGGTGAACCTTGGTTTTATGGACAAAGAATTGTTTAGATTTACCGTTGTCTCATTAATGTAATAAATGCCTGATCTTATTGAAGTCAATGAAACCAAGTATATGGATGGTGGTAAATAAGCTGAAAAAGTATTATTCATTAAATTAAATTCTCCTGAATATGAATTGTTCAAAATGTCTTGATAGCTGGCAGAAACTATTTTGTAATTTACCCCCTGTGTTATGTTCAGGTAATAATATTTCTCATAGGTTACATTTAATGTAAGGTTACCCTTGTTCTCCAAATTTAAAATTGTACTGAATCTGTAAGGACCGTTCTCTGCGGATATATTAAATATTCCTATTGGTAAAATGATCTTATAATTAGACCCGGATATATTTAAAAATTGGGTGAAGTTTCCTCTCGTTATTTGAAGATGATTTAATCCATTGGCTTGGAATTTGTTTATAAAATTTATATTGATTTTTGAATAAGGAATAGCAATATCCTTGGATGTTGAATTTGAATTAATAGATACATTTGCTACATTATAGTACCAATGGCCATCTACATTTGCAGATACGTTGTATTTATAAGGAGGAATATCAGGTATGTAATAAGACCCGTTCAGGCCTGTTTTAACAGTTAATGTGTAGTTTTCACTGGAATTGAAGAATCTTAATGTTGCATTCGCTGGTACATCCGTGTTTGGAACGAAAGAACTTATTCCGGCAAGATTGTAAAAAACTGTTCCGGCTAAAGAATGCGAACTTATCTGGAAATTTTTATTTACAATCCACAGAGGCTCCCCAGTGTTGGAGTAGGCAGTTCTATCAGCTTGAGATTGGGAGATTGTAATATTGTATGTTTCCAAAATATTTTTGCCAACCATAAATAAACTATTATAAGATCCCGTGGATACAACTATGGTGTCATTGCCAGCTACAGCATATAATTGATAATAGCCTGAAGAATTAGTTAAAACTGTTTCATGAGGGATACCATATTGATCATCTATTGTAACCCTGATACCTGCAATAGGCATACCTGATGAATCTGTTACCCTTCCCTGTATAATGGCACCAGGATAATATTCAACAAAGACAACATCGCTGGGGAGGACACTTGAGGCTGGTGGATTTAAATCAACGGTACCTATATGATGGGTCAGATAGTAATAACCCTGTTGCAGTGATACAGGTTGCCATGCATTGGAATGATTCTGATAATCCGTATAGGGGTTCCAGAAGACCGTTTTATAAACCAATTCAAAATTGGGCATGCCCCACGCCTGCATTGGATAATAATACCTAAGGTTGGATGATATTCCCGGAATAGAGTTATTAGCTCCTACCACAGATGGAGGATATCCTATAAAAACTCTATAAATAGTAGAATTATAGAACATTGGCTGGTAGTTTATGTTATAACTAACTGCAGTATCTCCAGGTGGGAAATCCTGCAAAGGATAAGTATTTCCGTTAATATCTGTTACTGTTATATTATAGAAATCAATTGGAACTATCTCCCCTTGAACATTTATGTATTGGAAGTCACCTAAATAAGCAGGAGCGTAGAATATTCCTGTATCAATTCCAGAAAATGGGAACAACCTGTAATCCACAGCGATATAGCTCATATAAAATCCTGTTTGCTGTTCAAGACTTTGATATGCGTTAATAAGTGTAGATAGATTGAATGTATTAGTAAGATAGTGCTCAATTAGTATGTATTTTGCATCCCCCGGCTGTATATCCTCATATGGACCATAATATGATTTGTTGGCATATATATCTGGGATGTAATTAGGGCCGTTCAATTCATAATTGATAATCTTTTGATAGCCCTGGACACCAAAATATTGGACTAGGATGGATTTAAGCGTAGAATTATTCAATTGATTAAATTGATTGAAATAATCAATTATCCTTGCGATCATGACTGAAATAATTTCGCTTTCATTCTGTGCCATCAAAATTTGAGCAGCTGGGTATATTCCATCTTGGAAGTTGTCAGCCATTACAGGGTGCTGGCCTTGTTCTAATGTTTGGAAACCGTAATCCCACCATGATATAAAGGCCGGCCTTTCATTGGGAGGATATTGGGCATCTTGGTTTTTGAACCAATCCAATGCTCTCACCCACGGGGAATTTGGTAAATCCAATGATACTCCAAATGCACCTAGATAATATGGAGGTGTATAGTTCTGGGGCCTTAAGAATGAAGGTGTGGCGTTATATATTTCCCTATCATATTGAGTCTTATTGTTATAAGGTATTCCTGAATCAAGGGCATAAAAAGTTGCAGGTACGATCAGCAGGAAAATAACCATTAAAATTACAACAATTTGAGAGAATCTCAGCTCTTTAAGAGAAGCTTTGGAAGTACCGCGCCCCTTAACCTTATCCAATGATTCTTGCCAACCCAATCTCCTAAAGCCTTCCACGATGATGTATGCAGTTAATATTCCTGTTGCAGAAGCTCCGAAATACAAGAACTTTGAAGCAATCATAGAAATAAATATAATACCCGCTGAATAAAACAATATCAACGTGGTCTTGAAATCCTTACTCTTTAACCATTTATATATCAATACGCCTATCGCTACCAGGGATGCAAAGAACATAAACGAATCAAATTCCATTATATCTTCTCCGAGTGGAAGTGCTTGAGCTTCTGCAATTGTGTCATAAATTTTGTTTTTTATGAAATAGTGTTGTCCTGAAATAATGTTCTGCAGTAAGCTATTATCCTTGAAGTAGATGATTACGATTGCTGCGGCCAAAAGTAAAGCGTAGCTTCCTATTGTTACTATCCAGGGCCTTCTTTCCATTATTATTACGAATAGGGATGTTATAATGAGCAATAACCAAACCAAAAATACTGGTGTCCATCTGAAAAGGAACCCGGTCTCGTAATACCATGGGAGAGCCAAAATGAATCCTACTGAATAGAACAATGAAGATATCAGGAATGATAAGTTGGATTTCCTCCTGATGGTATTAATTATTAATTGAATTATACCAACTCCAACTATTATCAGTGCTACGGAGATAGTTCCTACCCATGTAAGCATAGAAGCAGTTAAACTGATCCCCCCAAGTATCGAATATAAAATCGATATCCCATTTGCTTTAACCGAATTAACAAACCTCGCCCTAAGATTAGAACCCTCAACTTCTTTGAAAGTATCTACAGATTTTAGGAAGAAATAAATCATCATTATGGCGAACAAAGCTGTAAAGATATCAAAGAGTCCTATGGAAGCTATAGATTTCATTAGTGTTAGAGGGCTAAGTGCTGCCAAAATTGCCCCAATTAAACCTACCTTTTTATTGAATACTTCTTTACCAAGAAGATACGTGGGGAAAACAATAAATGCTCCGCCGATAGCGGTCTCTAATAAAAACATGGTCATTGTTGATTTATAAACTCCTCCTAAGAACGGGGAGAAAGCATATCCTAATAATACGGCCAGCCAGTGAAAGAATGGTGGCCTTGGATTTTCTAATCCGATTGGATAATTTAATAGAGGATCGTAAAGAAGTTGGTGGTGTGTTGCCAGAATATATTGTATAATCCTCATATTGTAATATGCGTCTGAACCTCCTGAAACTGCAAAATTCCCCTTTACTGCTACCCCTATTATGTAAAATGAACTGAGGAATAGGGATAAAAAGAATGACAGTAAGAGGGTGATTCCAATATAATTCTTGGTTAAGTACGATTTTATTCTTGTAAAGCTTGTTGTATTAGTTGCTTCTGCACCACCCATTAAATCCACCTAAATATCAAGGTGTAAAGAAACTACCATTAAAATCTTTACTGATAAATTCAATATATTATTTGGTATTTATAATTAAGAATCATTTCTGGTTTTTCCACTATTTGACACTTGCCATCTCCACAAATTGAAAGTTCAGAATCCTCATCGTAAAACGCAATAAAGTTTAATGGATATCTTAATATTTGCAATGATTTTTTAACTTGATCATCCTTACCCCTTAATTGATAAATTTTACTTGAGAGAAGGGTATATTCAATCTTAGAAATATTGCCTATGGGATTCCTGCTTATGGATTTACTGAACCTGTCCTTTATACCTGTTATATAAGGATCATAATCATTAGTTTCCAATAACATTTTCAATCTTTCCAGGTTCCATATCATCATTGCATTACCGGATGGGTAAACACTATCATACTCATCATGAATTTTCTGTGGTAATTTTCCTTCTCCGTCCTCACTCAGAAAATAGCCTCCTTTTTTAAAGTCGTAAAATTTTGAATTTATATAATTAGATATCTTTATGGCCTTCGTTAATAGCTCCTTATCCCCTAGGTAATTGTATGAGCTGATTAGAAGATCAAGCATGAATGCATAGTCTTCTAGAACACCTTTTCCGTGTCTTTTACCATTTCTTATGTATCTATACAATCCCCCACCGCCGGAGTCAAAATAACTTAAAAATTTCATAATTTCTTCTCTACTGATATTATTTGGTGAAAGCTCCAACTTCATCTTCAACAAAAGGGAATTGAATCCTAATAAGATTTTATCATCTTTTGTTAATGGTTCCTTTCTATCTCTGTAATTTTTAAGTTCTGAAATCAATTTTAACATATTCTCATCAGATAGATTTATCCCTGGGGCAGGAACTAATAAAGTTCCCTCTCCGACCTCGACAAAATTAAAATAATTTTTTAGAAGATCCTTCTTATCCCCCAAAGCTTCATTTAACTCTTTTGAAGTCCATAAATAATAACCCCCCTCCTTTCCGAGCCAATCAGCATCCAATGCAGAATAATACAAACCGGTCTCTGAATCTTTCATACTGGAGTCAAGAAAATTTTGTATTTCTTTAATAATCATTGTGTAGAAATTGTTGTTTTTGATCTTGTTTAATCTCGATAATGTCCATAAAAGCATGGCTTGGTCGTATAGCATCTTTTCAAAATGGGGGATTTGCCATCTCCTATCAATTGCATATCTAAATAAGCCATAACCAATCTGATCATAAATACCTCCGCACCTTATGTTTCTTATTGTCCTATCAACCATAAAAGTATAATCATTTCCAAGCTGAGAATATGTTATCAGGTAATTTAAAATTGGATAGGAAGGAAACTTTGGTTCCTGCCCGAATCCACCGTACTCCCTATCATAAACATTAGATATTAATTCAATTGTATCAGAATATATATCTTCGGTTGGAACTTCTCTGTCTTCCAGGTTCAGATAACTCATGGCTTTTTCAGCAGATTGTATAAGTCCGTATTTATCCTTCTCCCACATATCCCTAAGATATGAAATAACATCTATAAACCCTGGGAAATTATCTCTCCTGAATGGTGGGAGATAAGATGAAATGAATACCGGCTCACCGGTTGGAATTGCAATTATATTTAGTGGCCACCCCCCTCCCCCGTTCATGATTTGGGCCATTTTCATATAAAATGCATCAACGTCTGGCCTATCTTCCCTATCTACTAGAATCGGGACATAACTTGTATTCAGAATATCAGCTACTTCAGGATTCATGAAATTCTCTTCTTGAAATACATGACACCAGTGGCAAGTTGCATAGCCTATTGTTATAAAAAGTAGCTTACCGCTTTCTTTTGCTATTCTCAACGATTCATCATTCCAGTATTTCCATTTTACCATGTCCTTTGAATGTATCTCATAATATTTGCTGGCATTCATTGGCTGTGAAAAAAGTATGAATTAATAAATTATTAGTAGCGTTTAAAAATCTTTTAGACTATTTCCCCTGGAAATCATTTTTTTCCAAGGTTGAGAGTGTGAATGATCTTTGACCTCCAAATGGTTTGAACTCTTTACCATTACCTTTGTAAAATTTGCTGAAGAATTCAACATAAATCAACCTCGCTCCCTGGATACCTGGTTCGAATATTGCTATCACTATATTCAATAGCTGACCTATTAGTAGGATGATTATTCCGAAAATGATCATTATACCGTGCCCAATTGTTCCTTCAAATATACTGTCAAAAACAAGAGCTAAAGTTACTGATGCCAAAAGTATACCCACAAGCCTAGTATAGGATAAAATGTGGCTTATTATGGTGGTTACTTCCATTAGGGCTTGTAACTTTTCTGCATAGACTACAATACCCAAACCTGCAATTACCATAATTAGTGAAGCAATTGATGAAACATTAGTGGTAGAAAATTGATGTCTCAATATCTGAAGACCTAAAATAACTATACCCATGGCAATCAAAAGCCATCCTATCTTTCCAAGAGCCTCCCTCATATGACCATTTCTGAAATTCACTATAAAGCCGAATATTAATCCAAGATCAACCATTGCGACTCCTACATACCCCGAGATAAGTAATAATTTAATCAAACCGAATGAACTCAGGACTTCGAAATGTGGATAATTTAACTGGAAACCAAAATAATTGTCGAAGATTATCCCCAAAGCAATTGATATTATTGCACCAGGAAGCATAGCTTTTCCTAGTATCTTAAGGCTTCTCCTACTCATTATGCTTAAAACAAACCTTGATATGGGTTTTGGAATATGTGATTTTTTAGGTGGATGATCTACCCTGTGAATTAGCCATAAAGAGAGAGCTAAGATTATGATACCGTATCCAGCATCACCTATCATAAAACCGAAAAATATAGGGAAAACAAAGGCAAATATTATAGTAGGATCAATCTCATTGGCCTGAGGTAATGAATAAAATCTTATGAAAAATTCAAAAAATGATATTCTTTTAGGGTTATTTAATAAAGTTGGCGGCGTTTCATTGGTCTCCACAGGGAATATTACCAAAGAACCATCCGTTATTTTATTCAATACATCCTCTATTTTTTTAATGTTATTTTCTGTTGTCCAGCCCTCTATGATTGCAATTGTACTTGTACCAAGGAGTTTTGAAACGACTTCCAATTTCTTCAATTCAATCTCCAATTGTTCCCTTATTGCGGCCACCAGATTATAATAATCTTCCGAAATTTTTCGTATCTCATTTTTTATATCCCTCAATTGTGATTCAATCTCGTTTGTTTCTTCTTTGATTTTTCTTATATTATTTGTGACTGTGCCCTCTAATTTTATGATTTCGTAAGATTCGACCCTATACTTCTTTAGCAAATCACCTAATTGTGATTCCTTGCCTGATGGGATTACCACAATGGAATAATCCTCTCCTTGGATGATTGATGCCTCAATCTTTCTAACTTCGCTTAAAAATGTATCGTCATTTTTCACGATAATGCTATAAACATTTTTACCCCACAAATAGGTTAGATCGTCTTTATAAAAGGATAATTTATTCAAAATATCCAATCTGTCGTTGAGAAATTTCAATTTAGATTTTAAATTTTGTTCGGTCTGTGCAAGCCTTGTTACCGTCTCATAAATGGTCAAATTCTTAGCCTTATCAAGAAGTTCATTTAGGTTTGCAAAATTTATCCTGTTCTTTCTTTCCACAGGGATTAAAATTGATTCCAGGCCCTTTATTCTCCTGTAATATTCGTTTACGGTATTATATAACTGTGAAGCCTCAACATTTTTTAGGCCTTCAACACTAAGAGTTATTGGCTCAATTTGAAGAACTCCAAGATCATGTAAGGCTTCCAATGCCTGAGGAAGCTTTGATTTTGGAACGAATATCCTTATTTTCTTCATTTTGGCTGGAAGTATTATTTTACTCACCCCAGAATTATTTTAATTAGTTCTTCCAACAGCTTCGGCTCTATATTTCTCCTGAGCTTAGATAATTTCTCGTTATTTTCTAAATTTATTTTCTTGATTTCCTCTTCTACCTCTTTTCTGATATTATTTATATATTCATCGTAATAAACCTTGGATTCCTTCTCTGCGTTCTTAATAATTGAATCAGCCTTTTGACTTGCTTCTTCAATAATATAAGAAGCTTTTTGCCTTGCTTCATTTAATCTTTTCTCAGATTCCTGTTCCTTCAACTTTATGGCTTTTAATGTGTCAATATCACTTCCCAATTAACCACCCCCAAATCAATATCATTGCCACTAAAAAAGTAGCAATATTAATTCCCATTATTATATAATACAAAGCAATAAACTTTGAAACACTATTCAATGCCCTCCCCCCGTTCCTCAATCTTTCCTTTTATCAACTTCAAAGTTATGAACATCTCCCTATCCATTTCATCAAGCCTCATTTTTATATAATTTGAAGTTGATACCAGCCTCGGTATGAGGACGTTTTCTATGGAATTCGTTCTCCTCTTTGTCTTATCAATTTCTAATAGGAGTTTTCTCATGGCTATTTCTTTTTCGGCAATTAATATTAATTCTTCTAAGAGTTTTTCAAATTGCCTTCTTGTCTCTAACAAGGATGAAGGCAATGATACATTCTCATAGAACTTTGTAATAAATGTTTCACCATATTTTACTGAAACCTCTGGTATTCTAACACCCATAACATTCTTGATACCCACATTGACATTGGTTGGCTTTTGAAGTAAGACTAAACTTTCAATTAATACTGTGCTTGACATTATTTCTGCTAGCCTTTCGCTTTTAATCGCTTTCACAACATCGTTGTGCAGATCCAATCTTAGACCCTTAACATCCCTTACTATTTTAAAAAATTCCATTATTAGTGAAGATCTTTTAAGCTTTAATAATTCCAGTCCTCTCCTGGCTAATCTAATTCTTGATTTCGTTCTTAGCAACTCCATTCTGGTGGGTCTAATACTGGAAAGTTCCATCATTTCACCGGTTTTCCGTACTTTTCAATGTACTCCTTCTTTACCCTCTTGAGTTCTCTCTCCGGGAACATCGAAAGGAGTTCCCAACCTATCTCTAGAGTTCTTTCTATACTTCTATCTTCATCATATCCCTGGGAAACAAACATCTCTTCAAACTTGTTGGCGAATTCCAAGTAAAGCCTATCATCTTTACCCAGGGCTTCTTGGCCCACTATTGCTGCCAAGCTTCTTAGGTCTACCCCCCTTCCATATGATGAATAAAGCTGATCTGCCACACCCCTATGATCTTCCCTGGTCCTTCCTTTTCCTATACCTTGATTCATTAACCTTGACAGTGATGGAAGAACATTAACTGGTGGATATATTCCTCTCCTATGTAAATCCCTGGAAAGCACTATTTGACCTTCAGTAATATAACCGGTTAAATCTGGTATTGGGTGAGTCATGTCATCTGATGGCATTGAAAGGATAGGAAGCTGAGTGATAGACCCATTCCTACCCCTTATTTTTCCAGCCCTTTCGTAAATGGTGGATAGATCAGTGTACATATAACCTGGATAACCTCTTCTGCCTGGAACTTCCTCTCTGGCAGCTGATATTTCTCTCAATGCTTCGCAGTAGTTTGTCATATCGCTTAAAATTACAAGAACGTGCATATCCTTCTCATAAGCGAGATATTCTGCAGTTGTTAAGGCAACCCTTGGCAGGATAATCCTCTCCATGGAAGGATCTGAAGCTAGATTTAAAAATAGAACTGATCTGTTTAGTGCTCCTGTATTTCTAAACTCTTCTATAAAGAAATTAGCCTCTTCGGATGTTATACCCATGGCACCGAATACCACAGAGAAGCCCTCACTTGAAGACAGGACTTTTGCTTGCCTAGCTATTTGTGCTGCTAGCCTATTATGGGGTAGTCCTGATCCAGAGAAAATAGGTAACTTTTGTCCCCTAACCAGAGTATTCATTCCGTCAATAGTAGATATTCCGGTTTCTATAAATTCCGATGGTTCTTCCCTTGAATAAGGATTTATTGCCTCTCCTACAATTTCTCTTTTTTCAGAGGCAATTATAGGCCCTAGGTTGTCTCTTGGTTCCCCTATACCATTAAATATTCTTCCTAGCATTTCGTCAGAAACTGGAACTCTTGCTGTTTCTCCCAAGAATTTGACGGATGTATTCCCTACATCAAGACCAGTAGTTTGACCAAAAACCTGAACTATAGCTAATCCCCTTCTTGATTCAAGAACCTGTCCTGTTCTCCTTTCCCCATTCTGAAGTCTTATTTCCACAAGTTCGTTGTAACCTACAGAACCTACACCTTCCACAAATAATAAAGGACCTGAAATTCTTGTAACACTCTTATAAATTATATCGCTCATTTCTGCTCAACCCTCCCCGTTATTTCCTTTTGCATTTCATTGATTAGCGAATTGTAGTAATCTTCCACTTGATCATATTTTACTTCTTTAAATCTTGATAGCTTTTCTCTAAATGGCAATGATTGAAGTTCTGATATTGTGATTCCTTTGCTTACTGCATATTTTTCCAGTTCATCCATCTTAATTATTGCGTCGAGCATGAGATATTGTTTCCTTAGTGGGCAATATGTATCAACTTCATCAAAAGCACTCTGCTGCAAGAAATCTTCCCTGATTGACCTTGCAATATCGAGAACTTCTTTTTCGTTCTCGGGAAGCGCATCATAACCAACCAATTGCGCCACTTCTTGTAATTCGCTTTCTTTTTGTAATATTTCCATACTCTTTGCATAAACTTCATACCATCTCGGAGATACTTTTTCTGCAAACCAATTCCTTAATTCTGTCAAATAGAGAGAATAACTTGTGAGCCAATTAATTGATGGGAAATGCCTTCTTTGCGCCAGGCTTGCATCTAGTCCCCAAAATACCCTTGTAACTCTGAGGGTATTCTGAGATACTGGTTCAGAAATATCACCGCCAGGCGGAGAAACTGCCCCTATTATTGTAACAGATCCCCTCCTCTCCTGACTTGACTGGATTATTGAATTTCCAGCCCTTTCATAGAATTCTGCAAGCTTTCTGCCAAGATAGGCAGGATAGCCCTCTTCACCAGGCATTTCTTCAAGTCTCCCAGATATCTCTCTTAATGCTTCTGCCCATCTTGATGTGCTGTCTGCCATTAGGGCTACATCATACCCCATATCTCTGAAATATTCGGCTATAGTTACACCTGTATAAATTGATGCTTCCCTCGCAGCAACTGGCATATTTGATGTATTTGCAATCAAGACAGTTCTCTCCATTAATGGCCTTCCGGACTTTGGATCAGTTAGTTCAGGGAAGGTTGTAAGTATCTCGGTCATCTCGTTACCCCTCTCACCGCAACCTACATAAACCACAACATCTGAATCAGCCCATTTTGCCAATTGATGCTGTACAACTGTTTTTCCGGATCCAAAAGGACCTGGAACAGCAACAGTACCTCCTTTAGCAACGGGGAAAAACGTATCGATTACCCTTTGTCCGGTAATCAGTGGTATATTTGGAGGCAATTTCCCTTTAACAGGCCTTGGCTGTCTAACTGGCCAATAATGGGATAGTTTCAGCTCTACCAATCCGTTCTTCGTTGAAATATATCCTATTGTATCTAAAGCCTTGAATTTCCCCTCCTCTATACTGACAATATCTCCCTCAATTCCAGGAGGAACCATAACTCTATTTTCAATAAGGGACGTTTCCTGAACCTTACCTACGATATCACCACCTAATAGGTGCTGACCCTTTTTAACTGTGGGAACAAATTCCCAGTACTTGTTCATGTCTACTGGATCTGGATATAGACCCCTTCTTATGAAATCACCACCAGAGGATCTTATAACATCTAGAGGCCTCTGAATTCCGTCGTATATGGATTTCATAATACCGGGTCCAAGCAATACTGAAAGTGGCCTACCTGTAGTATCAACTTTTTCATTAGGCCTCAATCCACTGGTATCCTCATAAACCTGGATTGTGGACTTATTTCCCTCTATCCTTATAATTTCTCCAACCAAGCCTAATTCTCCAACTCTCACAACGTCATACATCTTGGCTCCCTGTATGTCTTCTGCAGTTACAACTGGACCAGCAATTCTAACAATCTTTCCCATTTTTAAATACCCCCTATATTCAATTTCAATCCCAAAACTTTTCTTGCTAAATCTGAAATAGTCTCTTCCTCCTTTAATACATTGACAGGAACAAAAATAACAAGCGGAGATACGCTCGTTTCTATTAAACTTAAAAATCGCTTATCTAAGGAATTGATAAATGAATTTGAAGCAAGTATAAGCCCGTATTCACCACTTCCATATATCATCTTTAGAGTTTCCTGGAAATCCTTTTCGCCAACGGGAAAAACATCCTCTATACCTACTAGTTTAAATCCTATAGCCAATTCCCTTTCGCCTATGAACGCGATTTTACCAAATTTTTGTTTTACATCCAATTAAATCACCTTATTAATCAATAGCATGGAAATTTCCTCCTCTGATAGGTTATAAAATTTTCCAGAAGCGATTTTTTTAATGTCTTTCCACTGAGCTTCTGCTCTCATCAGGAAAGCGATTACGTTATTTATGGAGAGTGAGCTCATTTCGAAAATTTCCAAAAATTCCCAATATATATTTCTCTCTATTTCACTCTCAATTCCTACCAGAGAACTTGTATTCTTGTAATAATCTAGACCTGTTGTTATATTAAATATGCTCTTAACTTTCTGAATAACTTCTTCGACTGAATTGCTTTTAATTAAATCGTCTATCTGTTGATCCGTCAATCCCCCTCCTTTAATAATGAAATCCTTTATATCTTCTACATTACCGTATTCTATTCCCTTTAAGATTGTCATCAGGTTTTTGGAGTCAATTATCCTTTTTATATACCTGTAAATAGGACCTTCGGAACCGTTGAAGAACCTAAATTTCTCTCTCATCATTTCATAATAGTATAAGTCAAGGGATAACAAAAGCGATGTAACGTTATTATTCTTCTTATAATCGTCAATAAATGAAAGTAAAGCTTTACCATAACCGTATCTCAGGGTATAAGAAACTATATCCTCAATATTATCCATAGATAAAATGTTCCTATAATCCTCATAGCTTAAAAGTCCTGCATACATCCCTACAGGGAGGTTTTTAGAAGTAATCAAATAAATTTGGGTTTGTTCTATTTTATTATTGGCAGATTTAGCAGCGATTATGGTTTTTAAATTTAGCAGGTCCCATTTACCAAGGTATGAGACAATTAGATCTTTTCCATTATATGGCGTAACACTCAAGGCATACCTATTTAATCTAGCAAAATATGAATTATTTGATATTTCAATTAAATCTAAGCCGGAGTATTGATTGGAATATTGACTTAGATCATCCTTTAGCCCTTTTTCGCTTAGGAGTGAAATAATGTCATTCACGCTGCTTGCCTTAATTAAATCTTCATAATCCTTCTTTGACAACAGATTTAGCTTTTCAACCTTGAGTGTTCCATAAGGTAGGCCATATAATGATCTCAATTTATCACCCTAAAATATAATCCCTCATAACTTTCCTTAAACTTTCCATCCTGTTCCTAATTATTTCCTCTAGGGTATAATCTATCTCCATTTTTCCATCAGCACTTGTTATTATTACACCACCCAATGGATCAACTTCCTTTTGCACTACATTAAGGGGGAACGAAAATTTATTTATTTTTTCAATATCCCTTTGATTTGCATAAATTATAGCTCCCGGACCAAGTTTCTCCCAACCTTTCTGTATTCTATCATGGAGGAATTTCTCGTATTCTGGTGAATTAACAAACTCCTGAAGTTTTCTATTTAAGTTCTGCAAAATGTTTTCCTGAATTGATTCGATCTCCTTTTCAAACTTATTTCTGTTTTCTAGCAATGCTGCTGAGATTATTTGTCTTTTTAATTTATCTCCATCCATCTTGGCCTTTTTCTTCGAATTTTCGATAATCTGTTGGGCTTTAACCTCTGCGTCTTTTAACAACTGCTGGGCCTTGGAATTCGCTTCTTTCAGTATTTCTTCTTCTTGTCTATTTGTTTCTTCTTCAATCTCTTTTAGTATCTCTTCGAGTGGCATAAGCTCACAGTATGTGCAGCAAGAGAATTAATCCCAGAACGAATCCGATTATCCATAGTGTCTCAGGTATAACGAAGAAGAAAAGCACGGTTCCAAATTTCTCCGGTTTCTCAGCTATAACCCCCATACCGGAAGCACCAATTCCACTCTGCGCCATACCAGTTCCTACTAATCCACCAGCCATGGCGATAGATGCCGCAATGGCATATAATGCATCAACTTGAGTATACATGGGTATCAATGGTGTATAAATACTATCTTAAAAGTATTTCTCGATATTGATTTATATCCAATTTTTAATTATATCTAATTATAAAACAAAAATTTGATGAAATTACCTCTATCTGTACGTTATTTTAACCTTCTCAAAGATTACTGCAATTTTCAAGTTGAAATTTTGATTCGTAAATAGGATGAAGCATTAATTGGTAAAATTAATGTAGTGCAAATTTATGGCTGTTTTGCGCGAGTGTAGTGTAGCGGTAGCACAGAAGCTTCCCAAGCTTCTAACCCGGGTTCGAATCCCGGCACTCGCATTTTAGGAAATATTTACTCTACATGGGTTATCTCAGAAATTATTGATTCAAACACATTGTCTAATAAAATGCCCAGATCGAATTCTTCCCACTTTTTTAATACATCCGATGGTCGATAATATTCCACAAATGTCATATCATCTTTTTCAAAGATATAAATCCTTAAGGGCGGATCAATACCAGACGCCAGATTTCTAGAAAACATTTGGAATGCAAAATCAGGTCTAAAGATTTCAAATATATAACTGCCAGGAATGTTAAATCCAGCCTTTCTCAAATTTTCTTGAGCATTAATTCTAGAAACAATTATCAAATTTGCTTTAGTTATAGCTTCTTCCATATTTTTCAATGTTTCTTGGAAATTATATTTAGACCTCAACGTAATCGGTTTCATTTATGGTGGTATTCAAATCTCGCATAAATGAATTATTTTATATAGTTACAGATATATTAGTAAGAAAATCTAAAAAAGATTTAAATTTAAGTATTCTAAATGATATTTATGTCATTTAATTCTGAAAATTTTTACACACAACTGTATAGCTTTGTTAAGCAGCATCCGGCCACAAATAATGATTTCATAAATAGGTTTTCTAAGGGACAAGTCAGCCCCAGTGAATTCAATAGATTTTCTATTGAATTTTACCACTTTACACGGGAGTGGCCTTCAATCCTCGCATTACTACTGGTTAATGAACCAAACGAATCTGATGCTTACAATTTAACTAAAATATTGGTTTCTGAACTTGGTGATGATGACCCTAACAAAAGGCATGAATTATTATATAGAAGGTTTCTTAGATCCGTAGGGTTGAATCCTTCTGAATTAATATTCAGGAAGAAACTTGATACAACAAGGGATTGGCTAGATGCCATGAGAAGGCTTTTCTCATCAAGTCATTTCAGGGCTTTAGGTGCTGAATTTGGCTTAGAAAACATGGCAATCCCAATGTGGGACAAATTGATCCCCGGATTAAATTACATCAAATCAAATTGGAAAGGATATGAGAAGATGGATATTGAATACTTCACATTCCACAGGGAGCTGGAGATACATCATGAAGAAGCTATGGAAAATGTCCTTGGTGAACATATTGATGACGTATCTGCAAGGGAGGAATTTTACAACGGTGCTAAAGAGATTTTGGATTACGAAGAAAAATTCTGGTTAGGACTATCTGATAGGTGAACTTCATGGAGAGGGATATTTACGATTCCATAGATTATATTGAATTTTATGTTGGTTCAGCTTTTCAATGGGCATATTTCCATCAAAAGGCAATGGGTTTTAAGCTTGATGCTTATTCAGGTCCTGAAACAGGAATTAAGGATAGAGTTTCATATGCACTTTCACAAGGCAATGTAAAATTAATATTTACAAGTGCATTGACACCGGCTTCAGAGGTGGCAGAGCATAATTATGTTCATGGAGATGGGGTTAAAGATATTGTTTTGAAAACAGATGATATAGAAGAAGTTAATTTAGATTTAAAAGAAAGGGGAGTAACATCCCTTAATAATCTGGAAAATATAAAGACTGAATTTGGAATTTTAAAGAAAGCCTATATTAATACTTATGGTGTAACTAAACATTCTGTACTCGATTATTCAGAATATGAAAATAAAACATTGCCGGGTTTTCAAGAGATAGATGAAGGAGAATCCTGGGGTTTAATAAATGCAGTTGACCATGTTGTGGGCAATGTGGAAATGAATATGATGGATCGATGGGTTGACTATTATATAAGGGGAATGGGTTTTAGGCAGCTCATCTCGTTTGATGATAAAGATATATCCACTGAATATTCAGCCCTAAAATCAAAGGTAGTTAAATATAAGAACAGAGACATTACATTCCCGATAAATGAACCAGCCTATGGAAAGAAGAAATCTCAGATACAGGAATATCTTGATTATTATAAGACACCTGGGGTTCAGCATATTGCTTTGCGAACAGATAATATAATAGAGACAGTAGAAAAAATGAGGAAAAATGGGGTAAGATTTCTAGAAACTCCAAAGTCTTATTATGACAATCTTGAGGAAAGGGTTGGTAAAATAGACGAGGATATAGAAAAATTAAAAGAATTAAACATATTGGTGGATAGAGACGATAGGGGTTATCTTTTACAAATATTTACCAAGCCAATTGGAGACAGACCAACTTTCTTTTATGAGATAATACAAAGAAAAGGGGCTGAATCCTTCGGAAAAGGAAACTTTAAAGCACTGTTTGAGGCTATAGAGCGAGAACAGGCCAAAAGAGGAAATTTGTAATGAAGTTGGGTACTGCAATAGTCGGAAATGATAGAAAGTTTATTAGGAAAATTAATAGATGGGAATTTACCGATGTCCCCCCCAACAATACTATGTTAATTGACTATAATTATGAGTTCCGTGAGTTAAATGGCGATATAATTTTTGATATACCTGTGCCTGAAATTCAAAATGTAAGAGATTTTTATTCATTTGAAAGCCATGTTAAAAATTCTAGAAAACGCAGAGGCTTGGATATGGAACCCGAGTGGTATAATATACCTGCATATTATTATCAAAACAGGAGCAGTGTTTTACCAACGGAGCGTGAAATAAAATATCCGTCATTTACAAAACAATTGGATTTGGAAGTGGAATTGGCGTTTGTAATAGGAAAATCTGGTATTAATTTATCTCGAGAAAATGCTATTGATAATGTCCTAGGTTTTATGCTGGCAAATGATTGGACGGCCAGAGACATTCAGAAGTCCGAAATGAAGATTGGCTTGGGCCCATCCAAGTCAAAAGATTTCGCTACCTCACTTGGCCCATATATCACTACAATTGATGAACTCTCACATAAAATAGAAAGGGGGAGAATTTACCTTGAAATAGAACTTTTCATAAATGGAGTAAAAATTAGGACCCTCAGCACCGATGATATGTACTGGACAATAAATGATCTTGTTAGTTATGCTTCAAAGGATTGTGAAATTAAATTGGGGGATGTTTTTATGACAGGTACGTTAGCAGGGGGGTCTCAAGCAGAGTTAGACGAAGATTTTCTGAAGAAAGGTGATTTGGTTGAGATCAGGTCTAAAGAACTTGGAATTTTGAAAAATAGGGTGGTATAATGCCTTTTTATGTTAAGATTGGAAATTTACCAAAATACAGGCATACTTTCGATAAAGATGTCTATTTTGAAGAAGTTATAAGTTCGGAAAGTTTCGATGGGCCATATAGCATATTATACCATAATAAGGAGCCAACCAACTTTTTGGAATATGAAATAAGGAACAAAGATGCAAAAATGGAGGAGAAATATATAAGCCAGCATTCCCACATTCTAACTCAAAAAATTAAGGGGAATGGTGACTTTGCATATTCCAGGAAATATTTATTTGGTAATGATTATCTTTCAATAGGAATCTCTAGGGTAAATAAGGCAGGAGATTATCTAATGAGGTTCGGTAATAGGCATCTTCTTGCATTCGTACATCAGGGAGATGGACTACTGGAAACAAATATGGGGTCCTTGAATTATTTTGAGCATGATTATATCTTAATTCCAAAAGGCGTACTGTTTAGGTTTATTCCTAAGGGTGAAACGTTTCTCTTTTTTGTAGAATCAGGAGATTCTATTAATTTTCCACAGAGGTATGTTAACGGTTTAGGACAATTAAAGCTTCAATCCCCAATTAGCGATCGTAACATAAGGATCCCAGAATTAAAATATAGTGATTTACCTGTGAAGAAAATTATTGTTGATTCGGGGAATGAATATTTGGAATATATTCCTTCCAGTGATCCTAGAGATCTTGTTGGTTGGGATGGCACATACTACCCATTTGCATTAAACGCTTTGGATCAGATGCCGTGGGTTGGTAAGATACACCTTCCTCCTCCCGTTCATCAGACTTTTGATAGCAAACACTTCATGGTGGCTACATTTCTTCCAAGACCATTTGATTTCCATGAAAGGGCTATACCTATATCCTTCTATCATTCTAACGTTGATGTTGAGGAAATTCTTTTTTATTCCTCTGGAAACTTCATGAGTAGGAAAGGAATAAAAAAGGGATCGATTACCATACATGTTAGGAATCTGACTCACGGACCGCATCCCGGAAAATACAAAGAATCTATAGGTAAAGAATGGACTGACGAACTTGCTGTTATGCTAGAGGTATACGACAGGATAAAATTCTACAAAGGTACAGATGAACTCCTTGACAAAAATTATATGTCTAGCTGGAGGGAAGAATGAAAGTATTCACTTATTTACCTATAAAAAAGGTGTATTATGGAGAAGATGCCAATGAGCACATCATGGATTTTATTCGTGTGAATTCCAAACTTTATATAGTTACAGGAAGAAGAACCTCGGAATCAAATGAATTTAAAAATATTCTTAAAAAATTAGAAAGTAAAAGAATAAATTACGAGATTCTAAATTTCATATCTCAACACTCCCCAGACAATGAAATTGAAATCGCCCTCCAACAAATCGATGACCACCATGAGCATGATATACTAGGATATGGAGGAGGCTCAGTTATAGATGCGTCTAAGATATTAAAATTAAAGTCAAACGCTCAAACACTTATTGCTGTGCCAACTACATTGAGTGCTTCCGAATTTTCACATATTGCTGGTTATTCGGAAAATGGGGAGAAGAAGGGGATAAGGGACATAAATATTACTCCAGATTATATTGTGCTTGACCCAAGAAATACTATTTCTACTCCAAGAGAACTTTATATGGCTTCTGGTATAAGGGCTATTGACCATGCGATTGAATCTGCCCTGGATCTAGGATTGTCTGATCCCAGGCTTTATACCTCAGTAATATCCTATAAGCTTTTAAGGGATAATTTAAGGGGATCAAGTTTGGAGGAAAGAATGCTTTCCCAAATAGGCTCATGGTTCTCATATTTTAATGTCTTTGATTCTCCAATGGGGCTAAGCCATGCCATTGGTAAAATAATTGGAGCAAAATATGGGATACCTCATGGATTCACATCTTGCATAACATTACCCGTGATAATTGACTACTACGAAAAAACTGGAAGGCTGGATAACTTTTTAAATCTCTTATTCCAAAAAGTTGATTACAAGGAACTAAAGAATGAAGTTGTTGATTTGATTAAGTCTATCCCGGCCAAGACTAAGTTGTCCGAATATGGTCTAGGAAAGGAAGATATAGATATTATAATGGAAAAATTGAATGTTAATCATGTAGGCATTGAGAATTACTTGGAGCAAATGCTATGATATTTAATATAAATAATGAATTCTTAAAATGCATTGGATTAGAAGATTATACTGAAATCTTCCATAAATTCAAAAAATCGGTATATCCGGCAATAGAAAGGATTAAAGGACAAGAACTATGGCAAATTTCTGAATGTGAGGCATTTTCATTGTTTGCTACGGTTTTTATCATTAAACCAAGAATTATAATAGAAACTGGCGTGGGAGCTGGATTGTCAAGCTTATCTATACTTTCTGCGCTTGAGAATGGTAGATTGATAAGTATAGATCCTCTAATATGCTATGGGAATCCTCCAAGAAAGGATTTTGGTTTTCTTGTTCCTGATTATTTAAGAAAGAATTGGAATATTAGAAGAGGGCTATCAAGAGATATAATGCCTAAATTACTTGATGAAATTGGTTTTATAGATATTTTCCTTCATGATTCAGAGCATTCTTATGATAATATGTATTTCGAATTAAAAACATCTTATTCACACATGAAGAACGGGATTATATTTGTTGATAATTATAACTGGAATAATGCTGCTATTGATTTTGCCAATGAAATGAACCTTAAGCTTTTAGATATATGCGACGATATGTGTGCCATATTAATTTATTAAAATGTAATGTGTTTGACGGAAATTTTAAATCCCTAACAATAGTGAGAAGATAAATAAACTTCTCTCAATAGATAGATTAAAAAAATGAAAAGTTTACACTATATTGACCGCAGCTGATATTAAAATTTACTACTAATCATTCCTGAGGAGACAACGTTTGAATATAGGCGAACTATCAACAGTTAGGGTTCGGTGGCTCATTATCTATGAAAAGATTCAACCGGTCAATCATTGCCATTCAATGAAACCCTATTTTATCTGTGTTTTGAGATACCCGAAGAAACTTTTAAGTTTTAGTGAAGAAGGTTTGACATAGATTCGAAACTACAAAAATTTTTTTAGGTATGATTAAAATAATTATTGAGAAAATGGAACAATCTTCAAAATTTTCAAGTAAACTTGTATTCACATCAGTATTATTATTTATAATAACGGTCATCGCCCTAATTATTCTAATTACTGACAAGAATTTGCAAACGGATTTTGGAGCTGTCAAGCCCTATTACTATCACTGGTATGGTCTTCTATTTTTAGCCATATTTACATTTTTGTGTGGGATATTAACCCTCTCAAAGAATAGCAGACTTTCTAGATATTCATCCATATTGGGAGGTGTTATTCCATTAATTTTTATAATCATAGATGTGTTCTTTCTTTACAAATCAGTTGGATTTTACAGTTACATACAATTTGCACAATATCTCTTTGGCATTTCAAGATACCCCTATTCTCTTCCATACATCCCAGGACTCTTCGATGTATACACTGCCCTATTATTCTTGGAATTAATATTAGCATTGATGATTAAATCTGCTGAATAGTAAAGCTTATTCAAATTGAATCAGAATGTTGACAAAGGTGAAATAGGGCAATTGATTAAATAACTTTCTTCACCTTAAAAATCATTTTATTTTTGTTATGTGAAAGAGAATAAAATTATAGAAGGGTGTCAGTATTCTTTTCTCTGTTTCGCTTATAATATAACTATTGTAAAATTTATTGAATCTGGTTTCTATGAAATTTTCCAATTTCCTTCTATGCATTAGACCGTAATTTATGGTTTCCACTGTTATCTTTTTATTTTCTATTTCTTCCTTAAGCAATTTGTAGATTAATTTTTCATTATGGAAACATATCCTTAACCCATTATCCACCAGGCAATACTTCATACGTGAAGGCGGAATTTCAAATTTATCTTTATTTTTGATGATATCATAAATAATTGTGATATTCATTAAATTGTCGATGTTGAATAATAATCTTCCACCGGGCTTTAAGTAATTTATCCATTCCTTTATAAATACTGGGTTATCATAATGGTGCACAGTCCTGAAACTTATTATTACATCAATAGAATTGTTTTTGAAAAGAGGTTTAGTGAAGTCTGCCCTAATTGCACATGTTGATTTCCCTTTTTTCATTTTCTGGAACTTCGTCAGGTTAGCTTTTGAATAATCAACAAGATAGACTTTATCAAAATCATTATTTATTATAGAACTAAGCCTACCATAACCCCCACCCAGATCAGCAAGGATCTCTCCTTTTAGTTTTAGGGATCTTAGTATCCTAATTTCAATTTGCTCCAGGCTTTCATCCTGGTTTTCAAAAATATAATTTTCAAACACCAGGATTAATATCAATTAAATTTTTAAACTTACTTAAATTATTATTAGCAATGAAAGATTACTTTGAAGTATCTGACATATTTTCAAAAGCCTCTCCAGTTTATGATGATAAAATATCCCAAAATAAAACAAACCTCATAATAAGGGATATAGAAGTGAATACCCTAGAACATTATATCAAAGAATTCAACGGGAATTTAGATAGGATATTGGAAATAGGTTGCGGAACTGGACAGGAAGCACTAAGAATTATGAAAAAATTTGACATTGGAGTTGATTGCATAGACATATCAAATGGAATGCTAAAAATTTCAGTGAATAAGATAAAAAATCATGGTCTATCTGATAAATTTAGACCTATGAGGTTAGCCGCATCTAACTTGGATGTACTAAAGAGAAGGTATAAAATAGTATACAGCTTCAACGGGGCTCTGAATACTGAACCACAATTTAGAAAATTCATAAAATCCATTGAAAGTGTGCTTGATGATGAAGGTGTACTTATTTTTAGCATTAGGAACAGGTACTGTATTAGTGATTTTATATACTCAATGCTCAAATTTAATGGAAGAAGGATAAAGGAAAGGATTAAGGGAGATGTCCAAGTACCTGTAGCTGAATTTTTTGTAGAATCCAGATATTTCTCATATAATGAAATTCTCAATCTATTCAATTCGGATTTTAAATTAATTAGAGCCTATGGATTAGGAATAATAATATTTCCTTATATTTCAAATTTCTTTCCAAATGGGTTTTTCGATAATTTTATGGAAAAATTGGAAAAAAGCCTTTCTAAAGTATTTCCATTTAACATGTTGGGAGATGAAATTTTATATGTTTTTAAGAAACGCTAATTTTGAATATGTCAAGATTCCCCCTCCTTTCTTAAGGAAAGAAAGGGTAACATTATTGAAAAATGATTCAATAATGTTATTATTAGCAAACAGGAAACAGGCTGAAATTTTTAATTTATTACCTTATGTGATTTACAAGAAATCGTATTTTAAGCTTCAGAAATACGAACGTGGACAGCTCTATGAGAACAACTTATCTTTAATCAAGGGTGACGTTTTTATTATGAATCTCGTCGAGGATATTGATTATAACTTGGAAGATATCCTTGCAGAAGTTTTTAACACAGAGAATAAATATTACTTACAAAGCTTGAAGAATAATAAGGTCCAGGTTTACATGAGAGACTTTACTAGGAGATTAATTCTAAAATATGTAAAAAAGGGATCCAATGTTCTAGACCTTGGATCTGGGCCTGAACCAGAAACTTTGGTTTTAGAAGATACCTGCAATTTATATTGCTACGACATATCAGAAATAGCTTTGGAAAATTTAAGGAGAAATCACCCAAAAGTAAAACCAATTAACAGGGCTATCTTGGATTCTTTAGAAATTAAGTTCGATTCAATTTTTACGAGCTTCGGATTTTTAGAACTTGCTGATTTAGATCTGGTAAAGAATATAATCGACAAAAATTTAAAAGATGGAGGAACATTTATTGCATGTTATCTTAACAAATTGGCAATTTCAGACTTGTTACTTAACATTCTCCAGCTAAGATTCAGATATGCAATACAGAGGCTTTCAGGAATGATTGACGGTAATCATTCAAGATATAGACTAGCGGTGAAATTAATAAATGATGACCTAATCGAGAAATTTGGAATAGAGATCAAAGAAAGCTATTCTATATGCAGCATACTGCCACCATATTATTTTACAAATCTTATATGCAAATTGGATATCAATAAACTTATACAAATGGATTACTCCTTATCAAATGTGAAGCTTCTTAGGAGCTTAGGAGATTTTAAGTGTATAGTAGGTGTAAAAAATGCATAGTCTCAAAAATTGGAGGGTATTTCTGTTTATTAGTATTCTTTTGCTGATAATAACTTATCTTCTATCCATGGCACCCTATGGCTATAACACATTTACCATCAATAATGGGAATTTTTCAATTGAAGTATCACCAATAAATTTCACACCCATAGGAAATTTTTTTGGACTTCAATCCATTAAGATAATAATTATAAACAATGGATATGAAAATCTTAGCTCTTCCATTAGTTACGCCAATCATTTATTGAATTTATCTTTAAAACCGCATTCTGGAACTATTCAATACATACAACCCAAGTCTAGCTTTAATCTATTATATATTAATATTACCACGTTAAATTACACGAAAGACATTACAATTAAGATAAATTTCAATTCGCCTCTACTTACCCTGTTATCTGAAATAACTATGCTCTTCTCATTTTATTTTTATTATCTATTCTTGAAATTTTATAATTCTAATTTCAAACTTACATGGTTAATAATACTGATTGGCTACCTAGTATTGGCTCCATTTTTCGGGCAGAGATATGATATGTATTTTGTACTCACTTCTCCCCTTAGGATTATTAAGCACATAAATCCCTTTATAGGCAATGAAATGATGCCAGGCGGGTTAAAATGGGCCTATCCTCCTTTGTTTCTAATTTATGGTATACTATTTTATACGGTTTTGCATTATTTTGGTTTAAATTTCGATCCATCATTCACATATCTTGTTACATCTGGATATGAGTATAGTGCTTGGAGAGGTTTTTACAATACTGAGCTCCCTTTACTTTTTTTCCTTGAGAAATTACCCCTGATAATTTCAACTTTCATAATCTATTGGTTATTTCTTAAAAAATTTAATTTCCAATATTCAAAGATTGAACTGGAAAAATTCTGGTTACTCAATCCGCTGATTATTCTTATAGGCACCGTTTGGGGTCAGTTTGATATGCTCTCCTTATTAAGTATGATTCTTTCTATCTACTTCTTTCTAAAGAACAGAACCGACTTAGCATCTATATTTGCCACAATCGGTGCTTTTATTAAGATATTTCCAGTCATCTTAATACCTTACATAATATTGAATAGCCAAAGGAAAATAAGAGATATATCTTATGTAATCCTATTTAGCGTTATTTCATTGATTCCTTATTTTATTGCCGGTAATTTTTATATGGACTTAGAGGTTCTAATTTACTCAAGATCGGTTCCTACTGTCAATGGATACTTTTTTGCAAACGGAATGACATGGCAAATATTACCTTTGTACCTTGGAATCAAAAATTTTCCTGGAATATTTCCTTACATTTTAATTCCAATTTATCTGACCTTGCTTATTATGTCAAAAAGGTTGAAAATAAGCATTATAGAGTTTTCTCTGATCTTTATAATTTCTTTCTTTATATTTTACAACTTTGTGAATCCACAGTATTTTATCATACCTGTTGCGCTTTTTATATTAATGAGGAATAAGCCTTATATAATTCTATATTCTCTTATTCCAGTATTGTATGTTTTCCTAAATTATTCATTCCCTTATTTCGTCAATTACTATTATTCTTACAATTATTTCTCATCAACTCTTGGCTTGGGTGAAAGCTTTAGGCTCTTCTTTACTAATAGCGCCATTACCTTAGGAACCTATGTAGTAATTTGCACTATAATTTACATAATGACGTTATTAGCTATAATAAGAGATATCCTATCTCGAAATAAGTCTCCAGATTCCATACTCCCGTCCTAGCCAGAGGTCTATCCTCGCGAGCAAGCTAGACAATCCCTCCATGAAAATCAACAGAATTAAGCTTGGCAATACGTTAGGATCATCCTTAATAACAAATAGAATTATGTTGAATGAATGCCTAATATTGGCAAGAGAAATGGTTGACAGAGAGTACGGATCATTACCTTCCAATTTAAGTTCCCAGTGTCCATAGTTTATCCTTCTCCTTTGATTAAGATAATCATTAAGATTTCTTGGTGGGATGCACCTTATTTTGACTTCGTTTGAGTATTTTATCTTGTAACCCATCTTATAGGCAATGTTGCAGAAAAAAGCATCTTCGTTTATTTCTCCCTTATAACCAAATAGTAATTCCTTTCTTACAAATAGAATTTCACCTGCATGAGCAGGTAGACCTTTAGATAACTTATACCTTATCTGGTAATCATTAACTATCCATAGCACTCTGAAAATTTTATTGAATAATCCACTGTCTTTAATAGGTTCTATTCTTGCAAACACAACTCCTGTATCTTCACTGAACTTCGAGGCTAGATAATCCAAGATATCATCATTATCTATTAAGATATCACCGGATACCATGGCAACAACATCTTCCCTTACTATTGAAATTGCTTCTATAACAGATTTTGGTTTACCTAGGCGACTGTTCTGTTTTATAAATTGAAACCTATCATCTTTGATGCCGAATATATAGTCATATGGTAATTTTCCCCCTCCAATAAGTGTAATTCTTCTAGCATTACTGTGTAGGGCGCTATTTAGAACACCTTTTAATAGGTCGGAATCATCGTAACTAAAAATAACAATTTCATAATTCATTTTCGGTCCCATTTACTTTTTTTCTAAGTTCTCCATATTTTCTCGAATCAAAATAAAATTTTCTCCACCCATAGACAATTTTGAAATCTCCTTTTGACTTTTCCAATTTCTTTGATGCGATCATTCCCTTTATTAATACAGGAGGCAAAACGACTATCATGGATATGAGATTTAATAATAAATTTTTGATACGGCTAATTTTAAATTTCTCATTTTTAATCTTATTTGTAGGTACCTTTGGCTCTGTTTCCCTGTTGTTTATTTTTTCTAATAAGGATTCATAAAAATTTTGTCCGAAAATAACAATTGCATGTTTGGCATCGGATATTATCAACTTATCATTTAGTCTTTGAAAATAGTCTACCGAGAAATGCTCGTCCATAAATAGTGACAAACAAATTCTATCATATCGATACAGTTTTCTAACAATGAGAGATTTAAGAAAAACAAACCATAAAAGATCCTTTTTCGTTATAAGGAAAATATCTATATCATCTTCAGGAGATGGTTCATATGAAGTAGATCCTACAATAGCACTTACTCTTATCCCCTTTTCCCCTAGCTCTCTAAGAAATTTTGTGCCTATTTCTATGAACTCTACTTTAATGGATTTTTGCTCTGTCAACAGCGAATTATTATTTTTTCCATCATTCCAATTGTATGGAGAAAACTTCATTTACATTTAATTAAAAATAAATTTCGAATAATAACTTAACGTTAATTAAAAGTTTAAGGTTTTCCTCATAAACTACAAAAAGATTAAACATTGAATTTAAAAATTATAATTGATTTAAAAATGTTAGGAATTAACCCAACCTATTATAATGAAAATTGTAACACATGCTATAGTATGTATTATTTAAATTCATCCCTCTTAATTCTAATTGCTACAGATCATTCGGGTGGTGCAATTATTGCAGGGATGAGGGAAAGTGCCAATGGTTTTTAATAATTCAAAAGACCATCACCTTATTGATTCACTCCAAAGTTATGCTAATTTGGAGATCAATTTGGCATCACAAAGAAGTCCCTCTGAATATTTAAGACCGTTTTCCCTAATTCTTCCTTGTAAAAATGATGCTTACCTATTGGAGAAATTGCTTCATATAATAGAAAATTCAGATAATGAATTTTTTTCAAAAAAATTCGAAGTAATAATAATTGATGAATCCACAGATCAAAAAAGTATAGAAATTATAGATAAACTTCCCTTAATTTTCTCTAATTTAAATATGAAAATCACTAGAGTGCCGCCGGGTACTGGGCTTCTGACATCAGAATTGATAGGGCTTAAAGCGGCAATGTATCCATGGAAAGTCGTTATGGATTGCGATCTCCAGCATTCTCCAAAAGATATCATTAAATTATTGGAAAAACTTAATTCTCAGGTAGACTTGGTTGTGGGGTCAAGATTCCTGAATGGTAGTGATTTCCAACTATCCATATTCCGCAGGGCTGTAAGTATATTGGCCAACGCATATGTAAAGATCATTCTTCCCTTTGCTATTTATTTAACAGATACCACTTCTGGCTTTTTTGCGATTTCCGAAAAAGTTTCCGTTGAAAATGTCCAAATTAAAGGTAGTAAGACTCTACTGTTCATAATTTCTAAAAACCCAGGCCTAAAAATTGCAGAAGTACCGATCACCTTCAATAGAAGGATTTATGGAAAAAGCAAACTTTTCAATCCATTATATTTAATGAGATTTCCTTTGGAAATATACGAATATAGGAAGTATTATTTGAAATGCAAAAAAGGTGATTCTAAGAAATCCCTTGATAATCCCTGATTGCTTGAATGGCAATTTTAGCATCAGATGGAGCTGCACCACCGTAATCATTGTTGAAATAAATGAATAATTTTTCAAATCCATCGCGATAACTAAAAAACTCCCTTATATAATCAATTATTTTTTCTCCATATTCTCCCTTGTATCTCCTATTGGCACCGTGGAGTCTAACATATAACTTTCCATTACTTGGTCTCAATACTCTATTGAGTTTGTCATAGTCTGAGTATACTATATTAACCTCGTTACCGATTTCTTCCAATACTTCAAATTTTAGCCAGGAATTGTCCCTGAATTCTATAGATATTTTATCTATATCTCGGATATTTGATATTTCCAAAAGATTTTCCTTAGAATATTTAAAGCTCGGCGGGAACTGTAATAGATAAAACTCTATCCTATCGTCTATTAATTCAAAATTCGATATGAAGTTTAGCAATTTTTCTCTACTGAATTTTCCAGAATGTGTTACCTCTCTATTAACTTTTATTGAAAATACAAAACCACTACCTACGTTTCTAATCCAATTCTTAATTGTTGTTTGTTTAGGGATTCTATAAAATGTGCTATTAATTTCAACAGTGTTAAAATGCGAGGAATAGAATTTTAAGTATTCTCCCGATGTCATTTTATTTGGATAAAATTTACCTATCCAATGGAAATAGAACCAACCGGAGGTCCCTATATAAACCTTCATCCAATAATTTATATTTTGAGGAAATATTTATTCCATTCGTATGAGTAAAGGAAGAATTTATTGGATATTCTTTAAGACTTTATACCCGCCATATGTTAAAAATTAAATATTAGTTAGTCATATTTTCCTGATTCAATATGGAAACTGATGTTACAAATTTAATTGGCCTTGAAATCTATACTGACAAAGGATATAAACTAGGTGTAGTGGATGATGTGATGCTTGATACAGAATCACAATCAATATATGGTCTTTATGTTGAAAGAACTAACGAAGGATTGGTTGAGGATGGAGTGGCCGTACTAGTACCCTACAGATGGGTAAGGGCAGTGGGTGATGTAATACTCTTAAAAAGGTTCCCAGCATTTGTATCCGTTTCAACCTCTGAGTAAATTAGGGATGGGTATAATACCCTAATTTTTCATTTATTAAATTTGCGTATCCATACCTTTCTAATTGGTTTACTTTACCCAAATAATTTAATGCGTTTTTTTCAAGGATTCCTTTGTCGGTAGTCCCATCAGGTTTAATGATCTGATAATCAACAAAATCGTTTTGGATCCAGTGAATAATGGGTATTCCTTGCTTAATCTTTGAAAGGTCGTTGTCAATAAATTTAAGTTTGTCCCTTTCGAGCTTAAAGTTACCGAGATCTTTAAGTCTAACTTCCTGCCACATGAATTTATTGTAGTCATCTTGCGCTATGAAGATTTCACCTTTTTTGATTTCATATTCTCTGAATAAACCGTTTTCTTTCTTTGGAAAAATAGGCATTTTTACTTTAACAACCTCATCTAATATTAATTCTAATCTAATAGGATTAACGACGAAGAAGTGCCTTGGTGATTCTGAGTCTATAATATGTTTGTTAAAGGCATATAAATTCTCCCATGAGAATTTTATGTCTACGTCTCCTATACCTGTTTCAACCCAATACCTTCTTATTGCTCTTGGGTTGATTCCCCTCATCTTCATTGCAAGCAGTGTGCCAAGTCGCGGGTCATCCCAGCCAGTGAAATCCCCATTGGCAATACCTTTCTTGATTATTGATGTCTTCAAGATAGAATTTTCTATTGAAACTTTACCGTAGTGAAGATAAAATGGTAAAGGCCATCTAAAATAGTTAAAAATATACTTCTGCTTTTCCGTGTTAGCCAGATGATCTTTACCCCTAATCACATGAGTCAAACCTAAAAAATGATCGTCTACAGCAACTGAGAAGTTCATCATTGGATAGACTCTGTATTTCTTCCCCTTCAATGGGTGCGGAATTTCAATGATTCTGAACGCTATGAAGTCCCTTATGGCAGGATTTGGGTGAGTTAAATCTGTTTTAATTACAGCATATGCCTCTCCCTTCTTAAAATCTCCATTTAGCATCTTTTCCCATCTTCTTAAATTTGCTTCTGATGAATCATTTCTCTCATCAATTGGGATGGATTGTTGTCTTTTAGCTTTAAAAACCTCAGTTGGTGTGGTTGCAACATATGCTTTCTCCATCGAAATCAGTTTTTCCATGGTGTCGTAATACAGTTCAAACCGGTCTGATTGAATTACAACTTCGTGGTAATCAACTTCCAACCATTTTAGGTCATCTTCTATCATTTTATATGCTTCAGGCATTATATTTGCAGGATTTGTATCTTCAATTCTTAAAATTAATTTTCCTTTATATCTCTTCACATATTCATCATTTAATATGGCCATTCTTGCATGACCTATATGGAGTGGACCTGAAGGCGAAGGAGCAAGCCTCATTACTACCTTACCGATTTCTACATTTGGAAGGTCGGGGAGTTTTTTATCTTCTACCACCTTCTTCTTCTCAAGCCATTCAGGGAAAACACTCTGCACAATTTTCAATTGCTCATCCTTACTTAGTTTATTTATCTCCTCTACTGCACCCTTTATTAATGGCATTAATTCTGATAAACTTGCCTTCTTATCGGGAAATAATCCTAAAAACCTTGAAACTACTGCTTTTAATTCTGCTTTCCCTTCATGTTCATATGCGTTATATGCCGCTATTGCCCTTATTTTTTCCATCATTTATTTCATCACCTACCAATTTTACCAATTGATCGATTCCTTCTCCAGTTAGAGCTGAAATTTTAAGTCTGTGGTTATCTCTCTTAAGTATATCTGATTTATTTTCCACCTCTATGACTTTTTTGCCAATACCCTTTATTTCTGTAAGTAATTTCTCTTGTTCTTCAACCGGATACCCACATGTCTCCGTTGGGTCTATAATGAAAATAACCAAATTTGCAACTTTCTCTATAGCAATTAAAGCTTTTTTTTCTATCACATTTCTTTTTTTCCTGTTAAGTATTCCAGGGACATCTAAAACCTGTACCTTGCCAAATTCTGATTCAAGAATTCCAAGATTAATTCTCTTGGTGGTGAAAGGATAACTTGCTATTTCAGGCTTGAGATTTGTAATTCTAGAAATTAACATTGATTTTCCCACATTTGGAAAACCAGCAATTACGACTACTGGTAATTTTTCATCTATATAAGGAATTTCTCTTAATTTTAGCCTTATCTCCCGTAGGCTATCCAAATATTCTTCCAGATCTTCAATGTAAGAAGAGAACCTTCCATAAAATGACTTTCTAAGAGAATCTACCTTATCAACTTCATTTGCTGATTTGATCTTTCTTATATATTCTGTCGCTAGTTCTGATATTTTAACCATGGTCCATTTCAATCTTCTTAATGTTCTCTCATAACTTTCAAAATCAAACAGTAGGTAAGCCGAGTTCCTTTCGAATTCTGTTAAATCAGTGTTTTGAGGGTAGCCTTGAACTATCCTCTTAAGGGTTGCTCTTGCTACAGCTTCTATAACCTGAATTTTCTGTATGGACTTTATTTTGTCTTTTTCTAGGTAATCTTTCTTATAAAAATCCTGTATTCTATTACTCTGTCTGAAAGCTCTATCTATGATCTCTTGTGATCGTGGGATGGTTGGCAGTCTTGAAGGTATCATAATATTCCACCCGTAATATCTATTTCACCTATTGCAAGTGGCATTTTAAGGCCTATTTGTTTCAAAATTTTTGGATGAACTTCACCAAAGAATCCTACCTGTTTTCCCTTAGTAAGTATTTTTGCAGCCCGTCCATCAATAAATAATTCGTGCTCAAATTTATCCATTTCATATTCCAATCCTAAATCTTCCAGCAATCCTATAAAGATACCTTTTATTTCGGAAAATGATGCTTGACGGTGACAACTTGCTATACCTAAGCTTTCGTATTGTATTCCATTCCTTAAAACTGTACCAATTTCAAATATTCTTTGTGGATATGGGTTTCTTGTATTATTTAAAAGGGATTGAATTAGCGATATGGAAATCCTTGGCCTTATAACATCTTGCTCAAGTGTCACAGGGTTTAATATCTTAATATATTCGTTGGAAAAACCGAAAATTCTGTTGTAAGACCCGTTTATTAACGCAAAATTTGAAGTTTCCACATAACCATATCCAACCATAAGTTCTCTTAGTTTATATTGTATATCCCTTAATTCGTGCCCCTTTCCGATTGTCGTGAAATCTTCTTTTGATTCCTTTAAATTTTCATATCCGTACCCTTTTAAAACATCTTCTATAAAGTCTATCTCCCCAAAAATATCTATTCTATATTCGGGAGCATAAGCGATTTTATTTTTAACCTCATAACCCATTTTTAACAAGGATCTTTCAATTTCTTCATAGGGTATTTCCATACCACTTATCTCTTTTACCTTCTTTTCATCTATTTTCCAACTTTCTTTAGTTAAAATAGGATATTTGATGCCAGAAACATTAACTTCATAAACTTCACCAGTAGGGTATGATAATGAGCCTATTAAGAGGTTTAATACCTTTTGAACCGTAGACAAGTCAGTTCCTGTCACATCTATGAAGAAATCTTTCACCCCATCTTTCAATGCTGTTATGTTTGAGTTCAAAATTGGTGGAAGTGATATAATATTACCTTCTATATCCAGAATTGCTGTAATATTCTCTCCTACTAAATTTCCATATTCTTTAGCCTTATCATTCGTCTGCATGAATTCTTTAAGATTAATTGCTTGAGTTTCGCCTAAAGGTGTGAATTCGTAATTTCTTGGTACTTCAGTGTAAGTAAGCGGGAACTTTACCATATTTAAATCATGAATCCCAATTGCAGCAATTCTCCTATTTCTTCCAAGTGTAGAATGAAGTTTCTCCTGAAAGTCTATTAAATATTGTAAATTCTTACCTGCTTCAGAATTTTTAACCACTGCTGAAACAATATAAGGGCGATTCTTTGGATTTTTATTCTCTAGGTAATAGGATGAGTTGAGCACCTTAGTTTCACGGTAGCTTTCTTTATTCATATATAGCCTAATGGCCCTTGATAAACCCCAGAAAGAATAGAGGTCAGGTCTATCCGGATTAAATTCTGCGATAAATTCGCCATTCTCTAGTCTAGCCTCTCCACCCAGCTTCCATGGTATTTCAATTAATTCTTCGATTTTAGAGTCAACAATTTCTTCCAGATATGCTGGGTTAAATCTAACTAATACCATTATTGGGGCTATAGTGTTCATCTATTTTATATTTGACTGGTATTCCTTATATATCGACAAAGTTTTTATTAAGTTATTAATTCACCTGCAGCGAGATGATAGGTATTGAGTAAAGAAAAGGCCGCTAGGATTGCTGCTAAAAAAGTTAAAGATAAATGGAAAAGTAAGATTTGGTATACCATTCTTGCCACTGAATCATTTGGAAAGAAAGAAATAGGTTCAACGCCTGCTTCTGAACCAGGAGAAATTATCGGGCGAATATCAGAAGCCTATCTTTCTAACCTTACAGGTGATTTCAAATTATCTCATGTAAAAGTTTATTTCAGGATAAATAAAGTTGAAGGAGATAAAGCCTACACAGAATTTGAAGGCCATGAAATAAATCAGGATTATATCAGAAGGTTAGTTAGAAGAAGAAAAACCAGGATTGATTCTGTTATAGATGTGGTAACAGCAGATGGAGTTAAAATAAGATTAAAACCTTTGATAATCTTGGACAGGAAAGTAATAAAAAATGTGGAAACTAATATAAGGAATGCAATTAATGAATTTTTAAAAGAAAAGGCTTCCTCTTTGCCATTGGATCAATTGGTTGTTTATATGCTTTCTACAAATTATCCCAATGATGCATATGAAAAGATTAAAAATATCTATCCAACAAGAAAGATAGAATTAAGGAAATCTGAAGTCTTGAGAGAAAAGAATAAACAAGAAACAATAGAAGAGGCTCAAGCTGAAGCTGAGGTTTAAAAGCCGGGGTGGCTTAGTCGGTAGAGCGTCGGACTCATAGGGATATATTATAATTTAATTCTGAGAAATCCGAAGGCCGCGGGTTCGATTCCCGTCCCCGGCATACCACGAAAAGCCTGATTTGAGAGTTTAAAGCGAGTCCACACTTTTCTTTTAGTGAAAATAAATTATGATTATTTCGTATTTTCAAACCGGCATTCCCGTAATTTAGAGGAATCCCATTCGAGATACATCACAAGGAAACATTCCATGTTGTGTTAATCGGAATAAAGTGGATGGGAGGCTCTCAACTTTTCGAAAGGAGGGGCTTGATAGAGAGCCAAATGGTATCAGCCACGTTGAAGATTTTTATGCCATTGTGCACTTAGATGAATAAAATGCCAGTCCGCTATCAAAAAATTATCGAGGAGGTCTATAATGATGGACGATGATATCAGGGATGTAGAAGGAGCCGAAGGGAAATGACTTTCAGCGGAGGAAGTTAACAAGAAGCTCCTGGAGTTCGGTTATAATGAAGTGGAAGAGAAGAAGAGTAACCCTGTAAGAGAATTTTTGAAGAGGTTCTGGGGTCTTACTCCGTGGATGCTGGAAATAACAATTGTGTTTTCATACATTATTAATAAGATGCTGGATGTATACATAATTGCAGGGCTCCTCGTGCTTAATGCAATAATAGGATATACGCAGGAGGAAAAAGCGTCAAAAGCTGTCGAACTACTCAAAAAAAGCCTGCAAATAAATTCCAAGGTTCTAAGGGATGGAAAGTGGACTACTGTCAAGGCACGATACCTTGTGCCAGAGGGATATAATAAGGATCAGAGCTGGCGATTTCGTGCCTGCGGATGTAGAGTTGTTAAAAGGGGAAGAACTGGAAATAGATTAATCAGCCCTTACAGGGGAGTCCCTTCCTGTTTCCAAGAAAACAGGCGATAAAGTATATTCAGGCTAAATTGTGAGAAAAGGGGAATGTAACGCTAAGGTCATTGCCAAAGGAAAAAGAACATATTATGGAAAGGCCACTGAACTCGTAAGTGTCGCAAAACCTAAACTTCACATGGAGGAAATTACAGCAAAGATCGTTAATTACCTTCTGCTTATAGTTGTAGTTCTTCTGAGGGTAATGTTTCTCTTCTCCTATATAAGAAGGGAAGATCTTCTGAATGTAATCCCTCTCGCCCTGGTGCTGATAGTTTTCGCCGTGTCCGTTGCATTACCAGCAATGTTCACCGTAAGCCTGGCAACAGGGTCAATGGAGACTGCCAAGAAGGGGGCCCTGCTGACCAGACTTAATGCGATGGAGGATGCGGCGACGATGGATACACTCTGCGCAGACAAGACCGGCACGCTGACCCAGAACAAACTGACAGTTTCTGAAATAGTGCCTCTTAATGGCCACACTACGGAAGAAGTAATACTGTACGGTTACCTGGCATCGGAGGAATCATATAACGATCAAATTGATTTGGCAATCATAAACCAGGCCAGGAATATGAATACCAAAAGAGAAGGAATAATAATGAAGGATTTTAGGGTATTTGAACCAGCCACGAGAAGGACAAGGGCAACCTTATCAATAAATGGAGAGGATATCATTGTGACTGAGGGAGTTGTGGAGATAATCTTGATATTGTGCGTAAATCAGGATAACGGAATTATAAAGGTAAAGGAGGAGGAAATCTGATCCCGCGGTCACAGAATAATGGCAGTTGCTGTCTCAAAGGACAGAGGTTACAGATTTGTGGGGCTTGTAGGCCTTTCAGATCCCCCCAGACCTGATACCAGGGAACCCGTTAGGGAACTAAAATCACTTGGAATTAACATTAAGATGTTGACAGGGGACGCAGAGCCGATTGCCAAGGAGATATCAAAGGAAATAGGTTTAGGGGAGAGAGTTGTAACGGGTCAAACCTGAAGGAGCTCAAGGTTAAAGACCCGGTCACGGTAGCAAATATTGCAGAAGAGAGTGATATATTCGCTGAAATTTACCTTGAGGATAAATACACCATTGTTAAGGGTTTGCAGGCGAAGGAACATATAGTTGGTATTACGGGAGACGGAATCAATGATGCACCCGCCCTGAAAAGGGCAGAGGTAGGAATTGCAGTTAGCAATGCGACAGGTGTTGCCAAGGGAGCGGCTAGTGTGATATTGACAATGGAAGGGTTGAGGAACATGGTGGGCGTTGTAAAAACGGGAAGAACCACCTATCAGAGAATAGTCACCTGGGTTTTGAACAAGATAGTTAAGACATTCCAGGTGGCGGTATTTCTCACACTGGGGTTCATAGTAACAGGCTATTATCTGCTCTCGGCCCTCGATATAATCCTGTTCCTGTTTCTCATAGATTTCGTAACCATATCCCTCTCAACGGAAAGTATGCACGGTTCTAAAAACCCCGAGAAATGGGATATCAGAAATATTGTTAAGATAGGGATTTCCGTGGGAGCAATTCAAGTCGTAGAAATGTTGATACCTCTCTTTGTGGGAATCAGGTATCTCGATCTTGGAAATAACATAGGCGTCATGAATACATTTTTTTCACGGAGATAATGTTTTTTGGTCTCCTTACACCCATAATAGTGAGGGAAAACGACTTCTTCTGGAAATCTGCACCGGGAAGAACTCTTATGGTATCAATAATCGGAGACATGGTTGTTGTTTCAATTCTTTCATTCTTCGGCTTCGGGATAATGGCACCTGTAACGCTGATTGATTTCGTATTTATCCTCTCATACGGACTTTTCATGAATCTTCTAGTAAATGATGTCTTCAAGGTACTGCTCAAGAAGGTCGGACTGTCCAGATAGAGTTCAATTCCAGTTTAAACCCATCTTTTTAAGGACCAAATATGCCGAAGCTATATCCTCCAGTCCAATACCCATGGATTTGAACACGCTCTTTCTGATCCTCTCCTCCCGTGCGGAAACAAGGAAATCCTTGAGTTCAATGATTTTCTCCTTTCCATGGGATGTAAAATAATCTCTAATTTCGGACGATTCTTTCATAGCCTGGTCAAAGTGTTCCACTATGATGATATCGCTGCCTTCCAGCACATCCTTTTCAACCTCCCTCCTGGATAGGAGATTTGCCCCCGCAAGATTAACGTGAAACTCACCCCTCAAATCTTTCAGGGAAAATATAGGGTCACTTGAATTAGTTATAGTGTTTATGATTCTTGCACCTGAAACAGCTTCTTTTGCGGTGGATGCGACGTGAATATCAACCCCGAATTTTGAAGACATTTTCTTGGAGAACGCTTCTGCATTCTTTCTGTTTCTTGAATACACGGTGATACTCTCTGGATTGTATACATTCAAAAGACCCTCAAGCTGGGTCTCCGCCTGATAACCTGAGCCAATGATGGACACCGGCGGGGATTTTTCCTTCACGATTTTTCGCGAAACCATGGCGGTAAGGGCTCCTGTCCTTACCTGGCCCAATTTATTTGCTTCGATGATCGCCTCAAGGTCGTTAGTTTCTGTATTAAAGACAAGAACGACAAACCTAGCGCCGGTCTTTGAGGCGAAATACACCTTAAGGCCAGCTATCTTGTACTTTGAAAATATGGCCGGCATGGAGTTCAGTATTTTCCCGTCTATAGTTGTCCTCACCCTGGGATCAGCGATAGCATTACCCCTTCCATACTCGACGAAAGCCTCTTCAAGAATATTTATAACATCTTTCATTTCAAGATATCTTTCTACCTCCCCCTCATTTATGTATTTCATAATTTAAGATGGGATCCACCTAAAAAATATTGATGGATGCCTCCATACTCACACGGTCTACTATTGAATTTATCCTTTCCCGATGGCGAATGAAAATGAGGGGTGCTTAATAGAGGGAATGTTTCGGAGAATTGCACTGGGAAAAAAGATTGAAAGGAAGGGCATATCGGGAAGAAAAAATCGAACAAAGCGTTACGGGCTTGTATAATCTTGTGCCCTCATTGTGTTTGTCATAAATTCGGTATATGCAAGCGCCCGGTTATCCCGGTTTCTTATCACGATAATTGATGCTGGCAATTATTAAGACAATTTCAAATATGAACTAAATGTTGTAAAGAAAATCGTGAAGAGTATTTGTCCATTTCCAGAGAATCATTTGCAGTGGACTCTTGCTGCAATCTATGACTTGAAAGCAAATCAGGGACGGAGCACGATTGACCAATTCTCTATGATTATGTAAATAGCAACTGCAATCACTATGAATGCAAAAACTTCGGTCAAAGTCCTCCTCGGAAGTCTGTTGGCAATTCTAGCTCCTCCCCAGCCTCCCGCTATTCCACCTAAAATAAAAAAAGCGCTCAAGACGATGTTGAGTTCACCGTTAAGCGCGTATCTTATCGCGGTAGTGACACCAAATGTGCCAACTGAGATCAAAGATGTTCCTACCGCCTGTATTATATTCAACCCCCCTCCGAATAGAAGACCGGGTACTATGAGAAATCCACCTCCTATACCAAAATATCCAGATGCAAATCCTACCGCGAGACCGACAGGAATTATCTTCTTGTAAGATAGTCCGCCTTTGATATCTTTACCATCTTGACCGGGTTTGTGGACGAGCATGTAAATAGCTATGGCTATCATCAGGAAACCGAAGAAGAAAAGCAGGAATTTTCCAGGTGTCAGAAGACCCAGTTCAGACCCTCCAAGTACGCCTGCAACACCTGGTATGGTGAAAATTATCCCCTCCCTGTACTTTACGTTCTTCTTCAGGGCATGGGGAATGAGATTAAGATAGGCGTTTATTCCCACTGCCAGAGCTGTTGTCCCTATGGCAAGATGAGGATGATGGTATCCGACGAAATATATAAGGAGTGGAATAGCAAGGATGGAGCCACCTCCACCTATCAGTCCAAGGGAAAATCCAACCAGGATGCCTGAAATAACTGATAATATTGCCTGAAGAATGATCATATAACACACCTTCTCTCAAAATAAGTATAAGTCCCTCTAATTATATCTAACCCAGATACGCAGAAAAAGGACCTTGAAAAAAAATAACAGGATACCACGCATAAAACCATCTCTTTCATATTTAAAAGAAAGGCAAAGGGATGAAATGTTTTTAGAGGAAGCAGGGAATATGGCATCTCTTCCTCTTAAAAGTAGGACAGACATGCGATCGTCTACTCCGTATACCCCCAATAATTTATTTTCATGTGCGTGAAGAACCTCAGCACCAGTCATAGGAAGTCACTTGACCATTGCGGACTAATATATATTTTTTATGACGATATGTCATATTTATGACAAAAGTAACATTTCTTAGCAAAGTAAATATCCAAAATTCAATTTCAAGATTATGGAAAGAAATGAAATCTCCTCGATCATAAATAGTCTGATAAGTCAGGACATAATCTACAGAATAGCCATTGCAAGGGGGATAGTCAATTATTCATCACTAGGGAAAAAGATTAAGAAATCGGTGGACAGCATAGCTGGCAGAGACATTCCGTTAAACACCATAGTTAAGGCGCTCACGAGGATCAGGCTTGGCAGTGATGTCCTGGAACCATACGATGCTCTCTCCCAACTCGAAATATCACTGGAATATGGTGTGGTAAGAAAGACAGTGAACTCTCTGACAGGAATAGATCAGTTTCTTATAGCTTTTAAAACACAGAATGGATACGAAGTACTATACAAGGACGAAGGGAGTGAGGGGTTTGCATTATTGAAGTTGAGAATGAAGGAAAGATTCAATGAGATACCCGGGATAACAGTCCTGATAATATCGATCCTTGAAATGTATAGAATTGAGATAGGATACATTTATAGATTTGGACACGAAATCTGGTTTTTGATTCCTAAACCGCAGGGGGCACTTGCACTCGAAAAGCTGGCCTCCGTTGCCGGGAACCTGCCTGGCAAGAAATGACGTATTCCTACACTAAGATCAGGAGGAAAATCGGCATTTCTGTTTCATAGTGGAAGCTCCACTAAGACTCTCCAGGAGCTCTCCGCCCAGCATGAAACGATTTCAACCTGTGACCGGAAGGGTTCCCAGGATTTAATTGTCATATGTGGAAAGGGTAATATTTTATAACCTCATAACTAGGCGGGGTTTATATGCCGTATAATATTGTAATTCTGGTCAAACAGATATAAAGGCCCAGAAATGGAAAAAATAAACTCTTCCAGAGGTGAACCCTTGCTTGAGGGGTTACCATTCAGGTTTGAAACACTCAGCAAGGATGCCGTTTAAGAAGCCGTCAGGTTGAAGGAAAAGCACGGAGGCAAGGTTACAGCAATTCTATTTGGAAACGATAAGGGAATTCAGGTGATGAAAGAGGCCTATGCCATGGGAGTGGATGAAGGCTTCGTGATCACAGGTTATCAGGAGGGGAACGTTGCTCTCACTGCAATGGTTCTCGCAGCCAAGAGCAGCCAGATACCTCACGATATTGTTCTGCTTGGCAATCAGTCTTAATTCTGTAAAATTAGATCAAGGTTTGGTTGCAATCAAAATTCTTCAAAAAATAAATATTAATTGCTAACTCATGTCATTGAAATCATCTTGATTTGAAATCCTTACAGTGAAATTTGTGCATAACAATTTTGACACCTGTTTAAAGTCTAAATGAATCTTTTAACATAAAATCCTAAACATGTATTTTATATCTGTTTCTTTCCTCAAACTCCCAAATTCTCATTAAAAGATGTTATAGAAAGGCTGATTGTAAATATTTTAAATTTGTATTTTTTACAATGTAGAAAAATTTATTAATTTATAACTATTCACCAATCATGGATCAAAATGAGAATTTTAGGATACCTCTAATAGGAGAGGATTTTCCCGAACTAAAAGTCGAAACGACACATGGATTCAAGAATCTACCAAAAGACTATGCTGGAAAGTGGTTTATGCTATTCTCCCATCCCGGTGATTTTACCCCTGTTTGCACAACTGAATTCTATTCATTTGCAAGAAACTATGATAAATTCAAAGAGCTGAATACCGAACTAATCGGGCTATCTGTTGATAGCGTAATCAGCCACATAGAATGGGTTAAATGGATAAAAGAGCACCTAAATATTGACATACCTTTCCCCATAATAGCAGACCCAATTGGCAATGTGTCAAAAAGGCTTGGCATGCTGCAACCTCAATCACCGACTTCTACAGTTAGGGCAGTGTTCATAGTAGATCCAAATTCAATAGTAAGGCTAATTCTCTATTACCCTATGGAAGCTGGGAGAAATGTAAATGAGCTCCTTAGGGTTATAAAGGCGCTTCAGGCAGCAGATAAATATAAAGCAGCTATACCCGCCAACTGGCCTGATAATGAACTGATAGGATCTAAGGTAATTAATCCGGCTCCAAAGACTATAGATGGGGCTAATGAAGCCCTAAAAAAGTATAAGGGATATGATTGGTGGCTCACCTATAGAGAGCCATAATTTTTTTATTATTTTATTTTGGTGCTTTTGATGGAATATAGTGAAGTCTTGAAAATTTTAAAATCCAAAAATATCCGCATAACCCCCCAAAGGGAATTAATAATTAAATTTTTGACGGAAAAAGATGCACACCTTACAGCTCAAGAGATATATGAAATGCTTAAAAAGGAACATGAAAATATTAGTTTTACAACAGTCTACAATACCCTAGAGCTTTTGAAAAAATTGAATATGATCAGAACTGTCTATGATTCAGAAGGCAATATTAAATACGAACTTAACTTCTATGGTCATATAAATTTGGTATGCAATAAATGCGGAAGAATCATTGATTATAGGGGAGAAATAATAGATGAGATTATAACAGTACTGGAAAAAAAATTAGGGGCAAAAATATTAAGCTATTCCTTTGATGTGAAAATTGATTGCCAGAATTGTAGGGAGCTAGAAAAAATTTCAATGATCAGATAGCTCTCTGATAGCCTCTTCGACCTGAGAACTCCTCTCGATGAACAAAATATCGTTTTTCTGCGTGATCTCACGGTTGAAATCTGGCAAATTTTCTTTTCTAATTCTGATAAGAGCCTGATTGTCAGATAATTTCTTGATTGTCATTTCTTGGTATTTTCCTAAATTAATTAAATTCCCTGTTACTTTTACAAGAACGTAATCCGAATCATTCAGTGTATCGTTCTTAATTATACCATTTTCAAGAATTATTATTCTATCAGAAAGATATGATGCTTCTTCCACTACATGAGTTGTGAATATTATGATTTTCTCCCTATTTTTATTCAGATTTTTCAATACTTCCCTTATTTCCAATGATCCTATTGGATCTATTCCGAAAGTTGGTTCATCTAGAATCATAATTGGGGGATCATTCTCAAGGGCAACGGCAATCCCCAATCTCTGTTTCATACCTCTTGAATATTTTCCAACTTTTTTATCTAAAAATTCCAAGGATCCCGTTATTTCAGATACCCTTTTAATTTCCTCTTCTAAATTTTTACCCTTAAGACCTTTCAGTTTACCTGAGAATTCCAATATTTCCCTACCTGTAAGGTATGGGTAGAATTCAGGTTGTTCTACTAATACTCCCATGTTCTTCAAAATTTCCTTTCTGTTGTTTTGAAAATCTTTCCCATTTATGTATATTCTTCCGCTGCTTGGTTTGGACAATCCTACTAAAACCTTAAGTAATGTTGTCTTTCCGGCACCATTTGGTCCTAGTATGGTTATGATCCCGTTTTGAGATATAGTCAAGCTTAATGGTCCTAAAGCTCTAAATTTTCCATAATTTTTAACAATATTCTCCAATTTAATTTCCATACTATTGTACCTCTTTATTTTCAACAACTACAATGGCTCCGACCAAACACGCTATTGTATAAATTACAAATACAACCGATGATAATATAATGTCATTAATTCCGGCAGGATTCAATGAAAAGTTGGACGTGAAGATTGTTGGATTAATGTTAATATATACCCTTTCTATGATTGTGGCAGCATTATTGAGTAAGAAAAAAGCATTATAATTATAGAGAAGGTAGAGGATAAGATTCACCGCATAGAAAATTACAAAGTAAACTACAAAGCTCGTGATATATGCATACAGATTTTTATTGAATATGGAACTTAGGAGGAATGTGAATGCTGTTAATGCTAATATAAATAATATAAGCATAGCCATGGACCAGAGCAGTTGATTATATTCAATAAAACCATAAACATAGATAATGCTGATTACCTCTGAGAAGGCATATACTAAAAGGGAAATTATTGTAACGGTTACAGCCGCCATGTACTTGGCTAAAACCAAAATTGTCCTATCAACTGGCTGAGAAAATACGAAATAACCTGTTCTCATTTCAATTTCAGAGCTAATTGCCGGTGAAGAAAAGAAGACTGAAGCAAATACAGGTAGACTTGACATAATGTAAGCCCACAAGTACATCATAAGAAGCTCACTGTTGACCTTACTTAGTGAAATTAGCCTAGAAGGTAGCATCTCTGAAACTCTGTTAGAATATTTGAAAGTCAAATAAGACATCAACACTGATGCCAAGGCCACTATGATAAGTATTAGATAAAAACTCTTGGATCTGTAATAGTTCCTGAAATAATGTGAATAAATATTAAAAAAATTACTTGACATGGATCAACACCTAAAATTGTTTCGATATCGAGGATACGGGTATTATTAATTCCAAGGTTGATGAATTTAATTTAATTACCTTTACTCCAAGATCCCTTAGGTATGAAGTCTCATTGTAAAGCTGAGATATATTTCCATTTGTTAAATGAACGAAAACGTATATACTTGTATTGGAAATATTTCCCCAGATTGTCTCATTATTTGAGTTTATGTAAAATTCTGCTAAGCCTTTGCTGCTAATGTATCTATATTTGTTTGAAAAATTAGTTCCGTGATTATAAGCATAAATTGTGTTTTTAATTTCTCCCAGTGTACCTACAATTAGATGATTTGAATAAGGTTCATAGAGGTATAGGGATTCGTTGGTTAAATTTTGTATGAATTGATCATCGATAGGATATGAGCTTAAATACCTACTGGATTGATTTGTTAGGTAGCCGTCTATAATGTTATACAGGGTTATCTGATAAACTTCGAATCCGCCAATGTTGGCATATTTTGTCAATGGTATGCTGGTATTGTTAAATGTTAGGTTTGATTTTTGCATTTGAATTCCTGAATTTATAGGGGTGAGTATTGCAAACCCTTTATCACTTCCGAAAATGTAGTATGAGGAACCGTTTTGATTTATTTTGAGAACAAATGTCGAATTTGAAGGTATAAAGTTAGCTGGACCCACCTGGGTGGTTAAATATAAATTATAAGCATAAATAGATGCAGGAATAATTATGGCTGCTGCAATGATTACAATAACTAATAATTTCATTTTAGAGTTCATGGTTCCACACATCTGATAGAAATAAAGGATAAAACATTTATGTATTACTAAATTTATTCAAGAACTAAATCCTAATAAAAATTTCTTTGATTCCGCAAAATACGAAAGACTGCTGAAAAAATTGGCATAAATGTCTTCTGGGTGAGCACCCTCCAGCTGCGATATTTCTATCAACTTATTTATAATAGCTTCATTTGGCTCCTCGGAGTATATTTCCGCTAAACTACTTGTTAGCCAGTCCTCAAGAATTTCTTCTCTTTCCTCGCCCATTTTTTCAATTAAAGAGACAATTCTATCATAAATCAAATTTGTGCTCTCATTACCAATATAATTGAATTTTGTAAACAAGTCAATTAAACCCCATATTTTAACAACATCAGATGCGTCATTTATTACCTTCAAAATTGATTCAACAAGTTCATCACTTAAATTAGAATCCTTTAAAAGTCTTGAGAGACCTGTAGATATTAGATATACTGCTGCATCAATGTTTTCTTTACCTGCTTGTTTCTTGAAATTATCATACCTCAAAAATAATCCTTTCAAATTTTCATTTACATCATCATTTCTTTTAGCCCTTAGCCTTATTATTAATACATCACGATAGAGTTTGTCCAATGCAGGTCCCCTATTTGATACTGATTTAGCCAACATGTTCTGATAAATATCTGCCTTTTCTTTGCTTTCATTAGGATTCAATTTATTTAATTCCATATAGTACAGGGCAAGTCCATAATATATCCCGAGCTTTTCAACAGACTTTTCTACCTTATCCAAATTTGATTCTACATAGTTCACAATCTTTTCATTAAGTGTAGGTTTATCCTCAAGTCTTAAGACTAGTTTAGACAAAGAATGGGCCCAATATTTGTCAAGCATGTAAGGTTCCTTTATAATCGCTGCCATTTCTGTTAACCTTTCTAAAAGGTAGATATTTTCCTGTCTTAGGTGTATATTATCAATTAAACTTTCTGCTATACCCTCTAATATTCCTGAAATATCTACATCACTTTCTGTTATCATCTTCAGTATTTCATTGACTTGATCTAATGCAGTTGGATGCCTATTGGCCAAGGATTCCAGTATTGCAACGCCTTTGTAGATTGAAAACATATCGTCCTCTGGAAGGAGTAGATTTTGATTCAATTGGGTCTCAATTTGATCTATTAAAGCTTCATAGATTTCTTTTTGTCCATTATAGATATTTAGCTTTGTATAAAGCATATAATTCTCAAAATTGACTCCCTGTTCTCCGGATTTAGAAAATTCATTATTAACATTATTTAGAACTTCTAAATCCTCTTTATCCAGGCCTCCATTCAATGATTTGTATATAAGATAATTCAAGGCACTCTCAGTTTTGAATTCACCCGTTTTATCAATTAATTCTATCAATCTCTTATTTGACATTACAGGTCATCATTTTTATAAATTTAATGTTAATCATTTGATATTTTAATTGGTAATGTTCTATAATTAAGATGAATTTAAATATGTGCCCCAAAAATTACGGATAGCTAAATCTTATAGGATTTATGTTTCAAAAAAAGATGAAGGCAATAGTGCTAAAACATCTGAAATCCTCTTAAATCCATTAATTTTAACTATGCCAAAATCTTAAAATTTGATGAAATATTAACCATGATGCTACCAGAATATGCCAAAGTAAAACTACCCACGGAGGAGAATTTTTTTCTCACTCATGATAGGGTAAGATCCCATAGACTCCATACAGTTTGTGAAGAAGCAAAATGCCCCAACAAAACCGAATGCTGGTCTGATGGAACTGCAACTTTCATGATAATGGGGAAGAATTGTTCCAGAAATTGTAGATTTTGCTCAGTTACTCATGGTCACATGGAGCCATTAGATCCGCTTGAGCCGTTAATGGTAGCCCAGGCAGTAAAGGAAATGGGTTTAAGTTTTGTGGTGATAACTTCAGTAGATAGAGATGATCTCCCCGATGGTGGTTCAAATCACTTTGCAAGAGTTATTGAGGAAGTGAAGAAACTTGGAATTAAAATTGAAGTTCTTATTCCAGACTTTAGAGGAAATAGGGACCAATTAGATAATATTATGAATGCAAAACCTGATATAATTGCCCACAATATTGAGACTGTTAGAAGATTAACCCCATATGTTAGGGATCCTAGGGCTAATTATGATCAATCTCTAGAAGTGCTAGAATATATTGGAAATAAGGGATTTATAACAAAATCTTCAATAATGGTAGGCTTGGGTGAAACAATTGACGAGATAATTGAAGCTCTGAAGGATCTAAGATCAGTTGGGGTAAAAATAGTAACCATAGGTCAATATTTGAGACCTACAAAGATGCAGTTACCTGTAAAGGAGTATTATGATAGTAAAAAATTCATTGAACTAAAAGAAATTGCCTATAGTATGGGGTTCAGTTATGTGGCTTCTGGCCCGCTTGTAAGAACCTCTTATAAGGCTGCAGAGGCATGGGAAGCAATGGTGGTGGGACATTGAAGTTTTTAAATAGATTTGATGAAAATGAGTTATTGAATGCATATAGAGTTGCTGTATATTCAAGAACCCTAGATAACAGGATAATAAATGCACAAAGGCAAGGGATTATTGGATTTCATACACCCAGCGCTGGACATGAGATCCCTCAGGTTGCCATGGGAATGCTTCTGGAAAAAGATGACATTGTAATCAATTACTACAGAGATTTGACATTATTGCTTTTCAGAGGAGTACCGGTTGAAAATTTGCTTGATCACTTCCTAGCAAATTCAGAAGATTTTTCACACGGGAGAAATATGCCAGACCATTACAATTTCAGAGAATACGGTTTTTATAGCGTCCAAAGTCCTGTTGCCATGCATCTTCCATTTGCAGTAGGGGCAGCTTACGCCAAGGTAATGAAAAAGGAAAATGGCATAGTGCTTTCTAATACTGGAGATGGTGGTACTTCTACAGGAGACTTCCATGCAGCCCTGAATTTTGCTTCCGTATGGAAAATGCCCATAATGTTTGTTATCGAAAATAATGGATATGCTATATCTTTGCCAACCTCTGAACAGACTAAAGCACCGATTGAGAAAAAAGGTGAAGCATATGGGATACCAGGAATTTCCTTTGATGGAAACGACATATTTAGTGCTCTTGAAGGGTTTATCAAAGCCTTTGAATATGTTAGAACTCAGAGAAGTCCTATTTTGGTAGAAGCTAGAATATACAGAATGGGACCCCATTCAACATCTGATGATCCTAAAAAATACAGGAAAGATGAAATAGTCCCGGGATCCAGTGACGATCCCTTAGTAAAATTCAAGGAGAAATTAAAATCATTAGGAATTTTGAATGAAGAATTTGATAACGAGATTAAGAAATGGGCCACGGAAGATATCGAAAGGAAATTGGAGGAAAGGATGAAAATACCGCCACCTTCCAAGGAGACTATAATTTATGATGTATATGAAAATCCAACGTGGATACAAGAAGAAGAAAGGAGGGAATGGCTATGAGGCAGTTAAACATGGTTCAGGCGTTAAATGAGGCACTAGATATTATTCTGAATACCGATCCGTATTCTTTGCTACTAGGGGAGGATATAGGTAGGGATGGGGGAGTTTTCAGAGTTACCGATGGATTATTGCAGAAATACGGAAAGGAGAGGGTTATCGATACCCCATTAAATGAACTTGGAATAGTAGGAACAGCTATAGGAATGGCAGCGTATGGGCTTAGGCCGATAGCCGAGATTCAATTCCAGGATTTCATATTTCCGGCATTTGATCAAATAGTGAATCAGGCTGCAAAAATAAGGTATAGATCAGGAGGAAAATTTAACGCACCAGTTATTATTAGGGCACCTTATGGCGGGGGGATAAAGGGAGGATTATATCACTCACAAAGTGGGGAATCTTATTTTGTCCACACGCCTGGATTATACGTATTAACTCCTTCAAATCCATATGATGCTAAAGGGTTACTTCTTGCAGCTCATAAATTGAACGATCCTGTTATTTTCCTGGAACCTAAAAGGCTATACAGATCAATTAAGTCTGATGTTCCTGAGGGAGAATACACAATACCAGTGGGCAAGGCAAAAAAATTAAGGGAAGGAGATAAAATAACAATTATTACTTATGGATCCATGGTACCGACTGTTCTGAACGTTGTAGATAAGAATAATTTGGATGCAGATGTCATGGATTTAATAACCTTATTGCCGATGGATTTAGATTCCATTATTTCTTCAGTCAAGAAAACCGGAAGGGTAGTGATTGTTCATGAAGCCCCCAGAACTTTGGGTCTTGGAGCAGAAATATCCGCATTGATTTCGGAAAGGGCCATAGAATATCTTTATGCGCCGATCTTTAGGGTAACAGGTTTCGACACCCCTTTCCCTTATGCAAATGAAGAACATTATCTTCCGGATGAAGAGAGGATATTGAAATATGTTAGGAAATCGCTTGAGTATTGAGGTGCATTAAAATGGTAACTTTTAAATTGCCTGATATTGGAGAAGGCATACAAGAAGGAGAAATTGTTAAATGGTATGTTAAAGAAGGGGATCATGTAAAGAAAAATGATATAATTGTAGAGGTGATGACAGATAAAGTAACGGTTCAAATTCCGTCTCCTTTCGAAGGAAGGGTTGAAAAAATTTATTATAAAACAGGAGAAATTGCCAAGGTCGGAACTCCACTTGTAGATTTTTCTACATCTGAAAGCATTAAAGAAACTCAAACAAATAAATCAGAATATATACAGCAAGTAGAAGCCAAGGAAGTGAAAGAAAACCTTTCAGAAAAACCAACAATGGAATATGAAAGGGTGTTGGCTGCCCCGGCAATAAGGAAGAAAGCTAGAGAACTTGGAATTGACCTTTCTAGGATAAATGGAACAGGAGAAAATGGGAGAATTACTACCGAGGATTTTAACAAATACCTCAGTCAAATGAGTCAAAAGAAAGTAGAAGTTAGCCCAGCAGCAATGACCACTACTTCTACTAAGCCCGCAGGCAAAAGATTTGAAATGCATGGTTTAAGGAGGTTGATTTCTGAAAAGATGACCAAATCTAAGCAAACTATTCCTCATTTCACTGTTGCAGAGGATGTGAATGTTACATCATTGGTCGAAATTAGGGAAAATCTCAAAAAATCCAATTACAACATTTCATTTACACCTTTCTTTGTAATTGCATCCGTCAAAGCTCTTAAGGAATTTCCTTATCTAAATGCAAGGTGCCTAGAAGATGGGTCTTATGAAATCCTGGAATACTACAACATAGGAATAGCAGTAGATACTCCAGATGGCCTTACTGTCGCTGTAGTAAAGGACGCAGATAAGAAGTCATTATTACAATTGGCTAATGAAATAAGTGATCTGGCTGAAAGAGCTAGAAACAATAAATTGAAGTTAGACGAAGTAAAAGACTCAACTTTCACTGTTACTAATGTTGGTCCGATAGGTGGTATATTTTCCACACCTATTATTAATTATCCGGAAGTGGCGATACTGGGAGTGCACAGAGTCAGGGATGAACCTAACGGGAAATTCATGTACATAACACTTTCGGCTGACCACAGATTAATCGACGGTGCAATGGCAGCAAGGTTTATAATGAAGGTAAAAAATTATCTAGAAAATCCCATTACATTGCTGGTGTGATCTATGGAATATGATGCAATAATTATAGGCGGTGGGCCAGCTGGTTATTCAACAGCAATAAGATTGGGACAACACCATAAAAAGGCATTAATGATAGAGGCCAACAAGATTGGTGGGGAATGTCTTAATTATGGATGTATACCTTCAAAAGCCATTATAGAATTAGCAGATTCTCTTGATTACCTTAAGAGCCTTCCCGGCGTAAGCATAGATTTTTCAATAGATATGAAAAAATGGGTAGAATGGAAATGGGATATGATCAATAGATTGACATCGGGTGTCGAAAAATTATGCAAATCCTATGGAACCGATATTGTAATGGGTTATGGTAAAATTGTAAATGAGAATAGTGTGACCGTAAATGGTGAAACATTTAATGCAAAGAATTTGGTTATTGCAACGGGTTCATCACCTGTAATTATAAAGGGTGCCGAATCCGCCTATTACAATAGGGAAATATTAGATATTGACCATATACCTTCCACACTATTAGTCGTTGGTGGTGGGTACATAGGGATTGAACTTGGTACTGCGTTTGCCAAACTTGGCTCCAAAGTAACCATTATTGAAATGATGCCTAACATTTTGCCAGGAATTGATGTAGAACTTTCAAGGTATGTTGAGAGAAAACTTAAGCAACTTGGAGTTGAAATAATAACAGGAGTCTCATTGGAAAAAATGGAAAAGGGGAAAAACTATAAGGCAAGACTCTCCAACCAGCAGGAAATTGAAGCTGAGGTGGCCCTTGTTACTGTGGGAAGGAAACCTAATACCCAGGGATTTGGACTTGAGAACCTTAACCTGGAGATGGATGGCAAGTTTATCAAAACCGATAGGAGAAAGAGAACAAGCAAGGAAAACATTTACGCTTTAGGAGATGTTAGTGGACAGCCCATGTTGGCACATAAGGCATTCTATGAAGCCAGTATAGTTGCAGATAACATAGCTGGAATAAACTCAGTGGTAGATTATCGTGCCATACCATTTGTGATTTATTCTGATCCAGAGATATCAGTGGTAGGTGAGAAGACAGAAAGATATGCTAATTTCCCACTAGCAGCCAATGGTAGAGCACTTGGATTGAATGCCAGCCAAGGAGTATATAGGATGTATGTAGATGAAATGGGGGTAGTAAAGGGAGCAGCTTTTGCAGCACCAAGATCATCGGAACTAATATCAGAAATAACCCTTGCCATTGAGGCTGGCCTAAGCGCAGAGGACGTAGGATTGACAATACATCCGCACCCAACTTTGTCTGAAGGTGTTCAAGAGGTTGCGGAGGCAATAAATGGAAAGTCCCTCCACTTTAAATCAAGCCGCTGACTTCGGCAAGATTGAGTATTTGGAATCAATGTCTATAATGGATAGAGCCATAGCTGCGGTTAGAAATGGTAAGATTCCTAATGTTGCTTTATTTTTTCATTATCCACCTGTATATACAGTAGGTAGGGGTAAAAAACCAGAGAATTATAAGAATGTAGAAGTGGTAGAAGTAGACAGAGGCGGCGATGTTACTTATCATGGACCTGGCCAGTTAATTTGCTACCCTATTATTGATTTAAGAAATAAATTGGATGTAAGGTCATTCGTAAAGAATATTGAGAACGTCATAATAAGCTCCCTTCACAAATTTGGTTATGAAGCATACGTAGGCGAAGAACCGGGAATTTGGGTAAATGCGAAAAAAGTCGCTTCTATAGGAATGGCAATTAGAGATGGAATATCTGCACATGGTTTTGCAATAAACATTTCCCCTGATGTATTGGATGGTTTTAAAAAAATAAAGGCTTGCGGGTTGGAGCCTGATGTTATGGGTTATATAGATGTAGATGAAAATGAGTTGATTAAAGAGATAATAGAAAATCTTTCTAAATTTTATGGGAGGTTTAATTTTTTAGATAAAAATGAGCTTTTAAAATTGTTATGAATTGTGTAATATACCAATTTGTAATTACCTTTCATGCAGATAGATAGCAATGTGATTTTAAAGGATGGCAGTGTTGTTAGGATTCAAAAATATGAAGATTCACTGGCTCCAAAATTAAGAGATTTTGTAAATCAGCTCTCAGATTTTTCCATAATTGGAAGATTTCTTCAACCCATATCAAGGGAAGAGGCATTTAAAATACTTTCTAAGAAAGATGAACTTAATGTTGTAGCCATTAGAGATGATAAAATAATAGGAGAAGGGATGTTACAAATAAGAGGCGATAAGTCGGCTGAAGTTGCGGTTGTCGTTCTCGATTCCTTCCAAAATTTAGGCCTTGGCACTTCCATACTTGGATTACTTTTGGAGTATGCATTTAAAAATAACTTAACTCATGTCAAATCATATGTAGCACCTGAGAACTACAAAATGATTACTGTTCTGAAAAGCCTTGGATTTCCAATAGATACCCATATAAAGCAGGGACTGATTGAAGTAGAATTTCCCCCATCAAAGTTGCCTGAAGCTATTGAAAGATTCCAACTCAGGGAGAGTATTGGAGCCACAAATGCCGTAAAGATATTCCTTGAACCTAAGTCTATTGCCTTAATAGGTGCGTCAGGTGACAGATCAACTATAGGTGGACAACTTCTTTTCAATATAATTGAGAGCAATTATCAGGGGCCTATTTTTCCAGTAAACCCCAACAGAGAATTTGTGCAGGGAATAAAGACATTCAAATCAATACTAGATATCCCTCATGAAGTAGAAATGGCCATAATAGCAGTCCCCGCGAAATATGTAAATGATGTGGCAAAAGATTGTGGAATGAAGGGGGTTAAGGGTCTTGTCATTATTTCGTCAGGTTTTGCGGAGATTGGTGGGGAAGGAATTGAAAGGCAGAAAGAGCTCATGGAAATATGCAATCAGTATGGAATGAGGCTGATAGGACCTAATTGCATGGGAGTTATCAACACAGATCCAAAAGTAAGCTTAAACGGACAATTCTCACCATTTAAGGCCATAAGAGGAAGAATTGGATTCCTTTCTCAATCAGGTGCTCTTGGTATAGCTGTTATAGATTTAACCACAAAATTAGGACTTGGAATGTCTTCCTTCGTTTCTGTGGGGAATAAGGCGGATATTTCAGCCAATGATTTAATTCAGTACTGGGAGCAAGATCCTAACACTGATGTGATTCTTCTATATCTAGAATCATTTGGAAATCCCATAAAATTTGGAAACATTGCAAGAAGGGTCACTAAGAAGAAACCGATCATAGCGGTTAAATCCGGCCGCTCTTCAGCCGGATTTAGGGCCACTCAGTCACATACCGGAGCTCTGCTTTCATCTTCGGATGTTACTGTTGATGCACTCTTTAAAAAAAGCGGTATAATAAGGGCCGAAACTCTTGATGAAATGTTCGATGCCGCTACGATACTATCTTCCCAGCCAATACCAACTGGGAATAGAGTTGCCATAGTCACAAACGCAGGAGGTGCGGGCATTTTGGCAGCGGATGCTTGCGAAGCATATGGACTTAATGTACCTGAAGTACCTAAGGAAACACAGGAAAAGCTGAAACAAGTTCTTCCACCCATAGCTGGGCTAAAGAATCCTATAGATATGACTGCACAGGGTGGACCTGAAATGTATGAAAAAGTTCTCGACATTGTTGGACAGGATGACACCTTCGATTCAATACTCGTAATATTTATTCCACCGGTGCAAATGGATCAGAGTTTAGTGAGTTCAAGAATTCTTAACTCCATAAAAAAGATGAAAAATAAAAAGACAGTGGTGAGCGTTTTTATGGCCTATAGGGGGATCCCTGATATTCTAACCTCTGAAAATATTAAATTACCTTCATTCCCATTCCCTGAAGATGCAGCGAAGGCCCTTGCTAAAGCTACAGAGTACGGGAAGTGGAAAAATAAACCTGAAGAAAAAATACCTGATTTAGAAGTAAAGGATCCCGATCTGGTAAAGGCAACTATTTCAAAGGCACTGAGAGCGGGAAGAGAATGGTTAGCCTACGAAGAAGCTAAAATCGTCCTTAATTCTTATGGAATTCCAGTAGTGAAGAGCTTTATTGCAATTAGCCCGGATGAAGTTGGAACCAAAATAAGTACCATCAAAAAAAGGGTTGTCATAAAAGCTTACTCGCCGAAGATCGTACATAAATCTGAAATTGGTGCGGTTAGGCTAAACGTTGAACCTTCCAAGGCCAAGGACGTCGCAGAAGAGATGAAGAAGAACCTGGAGGGAATGGGTTATCCCGTGGAATATTTTGTTGTACAGGAGATGATTCCAGAGGGTATAGAAATGATTGTTGGGATAACTCAAGATCCAAGCTTTGGCCCAATTGTTGTTACTGGAGTAGGGGGTAAGCTTGTGGAGCTCATTAAAGACATATCCATAAGGCCAGCACCTGTTACTCTTACAGAGGCAAAGGAGATGATCTCAGAGCTTAAGACCCATGAGATACTGAATGGATATAGAGGAGGCATAGTTGGCGACAAGGATGCACTCGTAGATATAATAGTAAAAGTTGCTAAATTGGCCCACGATATACCCGAGATAAAGGAGCTTGACCTTAATCCTGTCATGGTCTTAGAAAGAGGAAAAGGAGCACAGGTTGTTGACTTCAGGATAAGGGTGGGGGTAATAGAAAAAGAGATTCCATTTATTGCAAACACCCCAGGATGAATTTATTCAAAATAAATTTATTTAATTATATTACCATAGGGTTAGAGATGTTAAATTAAATCACATTTTACTGAATTGCAGATTGAGGGAAAATTGTGTATTCCCATCCAATATAACCCTGATAAAACATTAAATAATATTTTCTCATACCACATGGAACGGTGATAACTCTAATGGTTAACATGAGAGCAGTTATTTCAACCAAGGACGGTAAGAGCAGGCAGATAGAAATTCCTGAAGAGAAGCAATCTGCCCTCTTTGGAAAAAAGATAGGAGACATAATAGATGGTTCATTCCTTGGTTTTCAGGGAGTTAAATTAAAGATTACTGGCGGAAGTGATGAAGATGGGTTTCCCATGAGGGCAGACTTCCCCGGAATGAGGAGAAAAAAATTGCTATTGACAGGAGGAGTAGGCTTTCACCCTAAAAGGGATGGATTGAGAAAGAAAAAGAGTGTTAGGGGCAATACCATTTCAAATGATATTTCTCAAGTAAATATGGTTGTAGTTGAAGGCGAGATTAAGGAAGATAAAGGAGAAGCCAAATGAAATTTCCTAAGCCGCCCGAAGTTAATATAGGAATGGTTGGTCACGTTGATCATGGTAAGTCAACGCTGACCAAGCTGATCACTGGTGTTAAAACAGATTATTTTTCAGAAGAAATTAAAAGAGGAATTTCGATTAAATTGGGTTATGCTGATGCCGCCATTTACAAATGCGGGGATCCAAGTAAAGGACCTCAGTATGCAACAAATCCCAAAGATTGTGTAGGCGGAGCTGAGTTTCAAAGGGTTGTAAGTTTTGTTGATTCACCAGGGCATGAAACCCTTATGGCCACTATGCTTTCTGGGGCAGCTATAATGGATGGAGCAATAATGGTTATAGCTGCTAATGAGAAATGCCCGCAACCTCAAACCAGGGAGCACCTGATGGCACTGAATATTCTTGGTATTGATAAAATAATTATAGTACAAAATAAAATTGACCTTGTATCAGAAGAAAGAGCACTTGAAAGTTATAAGGAAATTAAGGAATTTGTTAAGGGTACCGTTGCACAAAATTCACCCATTATACCTATGAGCGCCATTGACAATACTAATCTCGACGCTTTGCTAGCAGCAATACAAAACTACATACCAACTAAAAATTTCTTGAAAGATGCCGATCCATTAATGTATGTAGCCAGAAGCTTTGATGTAAATAAGCCCGGAACGAAACCAGAAGATCTCAAAGGAGGGGTTGTTGGGGGATCCATAATTCAGGGTGTTTTTAGGGTTGGCGATGAAATAGAAATATCCCCGGGGATTATGCAAACCAAAGGTAATAAAAAAATCTATGCGCCCATTTACAGCAAGATTTCTTCAATAATTTCTGGGAATATGGAACTTGAAGAAAAAGGTCCTGGAGGCCTTGTTGGAATTGGAACCTATCTTGACCCTTATATAACAAAGGGGGATAATCTGGTTGGCCAAATAGTTGGAAAAAGAGGTACACTACCAAAACCGGTTAGCACACTTAGATTAAAAGCAAGGGTTCTTGATAAGGTAGTCGGAAGCCAAAACGAGATGAAAGTGGACAAAATTGGAAAACAGGAGACTTTGCTTTTAAATGTAGCCACTGCAGTTACAGTTGGTACCGTCACCCAAACAAAAGGGGACATAATAGAACTGGAGTTAAAATATCCAGTTATTGCTTTACAGGGCCAGAATGTCGCAATAAGTAGAAGGATCCAGAATAGGTGGAGACTAATAGGAAGCGGTACTGTTTTGTAATGATATAGTTCTATAATTGCAGTTTATAATTTTACATTCTTGACACAAAGGTTCTTTCTTACATACTTGCTTCGAATGCTCAACTATTAAAGCGTGAAATTCCTTTAGTTCCAAAGTGTTCATTGTTTTTATTAAAGTTTTTCTTATAAGTTCATAATCCTTCTCTGAAAAAGATAATGAAAAATATCTTCCAAGAAATCTTAAAGTGTACATGTCTATTGGAATTGTCTTTTCATTGAAGGCATACAGCATAATTGAATCTGCAGTTTCTTTCCCTATGCCTTTTACTTTCAATAGTGAGTCTCTATCAATCTCCCCAATTATCTCAATTTCCTTAAATGCTTTAAATACTTCATATAAGTAACGTGATTTCATTCTAAAATATGAAATACCCTTGATAATTTTCTGTAATTTCATTTCTTTCAATGAAAGTATTTCTGTATCCGTCAGATTTGAAAATTTGGTTATAATGTTCTCAACAATATCCCATTTAGAATTTTGTGTTAATATTGCACCTATAATAACCAATAATGGTGACTCAGCAGGCCACCAATACTGAAAACCATAAACTTCTAATAAATTTTTTAATAAAATTCTTGAATGATTTTCTAATATTGCCTCTTCTTCAATTGGATTTAGCTGCTTCATTGTTCTTTGGGCTTGCTTTGGCCTTCCTAATCTCCTCTATTAGTTTTGGAACTATTTCGTAAGCATCCCCAATAATTGCGATATCAGAATATTTCATTATGGGTGCTGATGGGTCTTTATTAATAGATATCACAAACTCTGATCCTTTCATTCCTGCTATATGCTGAATCGCTCCAGATATTCCTACTGCTATGTATAATTTTGGATTAACTGTTTTACCTGTTTGGCCAACCTGCCTATCCCTTGTTATCCATCCGGCATCTACTGCTGGCCTGGAGGCTGCAACTATCCCACCCAGTTCCTTGGCAAGCTCCTCCAGCATTGCAAAACCTTCTTTTTTGCCAAGCCCGAGTCCTCCGGCCACGACAATATCTGAGGTAGTTATATCAACCTCTTCCTTTGTTACGACAGAAATCACCTTTGTAACTACGTCATCTTCCTTCATATTGCTTTCTATTACCTCTAATTCTCCCCTTCTTCCTGGAATAGGATCAATGGGCTTGAATATTCCTGGCCTCGCACTTGCCATCTGAGGCTTATGCCTCGCACAAAGGATACTTGCCAATATTGCTCCTCCAAAAGCAGGTCTTCTGGCTTCAAGCAACTTTTTCGCAGGATCTACATCCAATTCAGTGCAGTCAGCTGTAATTCCAGTAGTAACTTTTACTGCAATTCTAGATGCTAAATCTCTCCCATTGTGTGTTGCTCCTAAAATGAAATAGTTAGGCTTTCTCTCCATAATAAGATTGCCAATTATTGTCGAGTATGGGATGGTTCTATAATGTTTTAGAATAGGACTTTTTACAAATATTACTTTATCTATTCCGTATTCAAATGCCGTATTAGCCATGTCATATCCTGAATCATCTGCTAGAAGAATTCCCACAAGTTTTTCTCCCGATTTATCTGCTAGCTTTCTACCTATTCCTGCCATTTCCAATGCTACCCTTGAAAGCTTTCCATCATTCTGTTCCAAGAAAACCCAGAAATCCTTAAAATTTTCAGGATCTTTAGGTGGATCTGAACATCTCTCATTCAACATTTTACAATCCCCCTTTGATAAAGAACCTCAACAACTTTCGTTATTTCTTCTGGACCAATTTTGACCGTGTCTTTAGGTTTGTCCACCATTGTCTTCATATCTTTGACTACAGTGGGAGAACCTTTCAATCCAACACATTCGGGCCTAAGTTTAAGTTCTTTATTTGTAATAGTTGTTACGCCTTTTCTGAAAGCTTCAATTTTCCTTTTCAAAGTAGGTCTCCTTGGATTGTTGGCATTAAGTACAACTGTAACTACTGCCGGTTTTCCTATTTTTAGAGTCTCTACAGCGCCCTCAATTTCTCTTTCTACTATAAAATAAGGGTCCTGATAATCTATGCTGTGAATATATGTTGCCTGCTCTACACTTAAAAATTCAGCTATTCCCGGACCAACGTGTCCAGTAGATGAGTCAGTCGTCTCCTCCCCGCAAAATATTATGTCAAATCCCCCTAAATATTCTACGGTCGTGGCTAGCGTGAATGAAGTTGGCCAGGTATCAGCCCCTGCAAATACCCTATCAGTAACCAGAACTGCCTTATCTGCTCCCCTGGAAGTACATTCCAATAGTGCAGAATCGGCCATAGGCGGGCCCATTGTAATTACAGTAATTTCTCCTCCATACTTATCTTTCAACTGTAGTGCAGCTTCAAGAGCATTCATATCTGGTGGATTTACTATGTTTCTAGCCTGTGTTCTGTTGAGAGTTTTAGTAACAGGGTCTATTGTTATATCCTGACTGTCTGGAACCTGCTTAATCATAACCGCCATTTTTAGCATTTTATCTCACCCGAATTTATAGATAACACCCTTTCCTGCCTTTGGATAATGCCATGTAACTGATCCCTGATCGCAAGCTATGGAACAGGTACCACATTCCACACAGTCTTCATAGTTGAATATTAATTTCCCATTTTGCAGAGTATAGCATTGGGCCGGGCAAGCCATAACACAAAAATGATGAGGGCATTTTTCGCAAATTTTTTCATCTACTGTAATATGTGCATATTCCTTATCCACATCATATTTCAGAGTTCCCAATCTCTCCTTAATATCCATCATTTTTACATCCTCCTATAAATATAATAGAATTCCCTGAGTGTTTTTATTCTTCCCATGTTTAAGTTCGAAGCGCAACTGCTGAGGACATCCCTGATTTTCTTCTTTGGCTGGCCGCGCTCCCAGAGAGTTTCCAGCATAATTGATTCTAACAATTTTGGATAGGTATTATACATCATTGGATTGTTTGTAACCTTCCTTATGTCTTTGAAGGTCTTGAGGTCTTTCAAAACATATGTACTGTTTAGTTTTTCTTCATAAGCTGACAAAGACTGCTCTGAAAAATTATTTCTTAATTTGGCTTCTACCGCTGTTTCTCCTGCCTTTATACCTGAAAGTATTGCATAATTCATACCCTGCAATACTAATCCATTACTAAAAGCAAATCCAGCTGCGTCCCCTAGTATCATGTATCCGTTGCCGTACAATTTTGGCATCATCTCCAGCCCTCCTTCAGGGATAAGGTGAGCCCCGTATTCCGCAACCTGACCTCCTTCAATTAGGGGTGCTATGCTTGGATGCTCCTTGAACATTTCAATTAAGTCGTAACTATGAGTTATTCCATTTTCCCTCAAATTTTCCATAGGTACGACAACACCCAAAGATAGACTATCTTTATTTGTATACAGGAAGCCTCCAACATTTAATTCTCCTAAAAATCCTAATATATATTCAGACGCAACACCGGAATTATTCTTTAGATTGAATCTATCTTCAATTTTTTGGGGGCTTAACTTGATTATCTCTTTAATTCCAAGAGAGACGTCAGAATCCCTTAATGGTCTTTTAAGTCCGGCTTCTATGGCTAACCTTGCATTAACACCCTCTGCAAGTAAAGTTACGTCCGCTGTTATGGTATCACCAGATTCTACAATTCCTATTACCTTTCTATCTTTGATTGCCAGAGATTCAACAGTTATTCCTGGAATTACCAGAGCACCAGCTTCTTTTGCCTTCTTTGCCAACCAAGGATCAAATTTTGATCTTAATACTGTGTATCCTACCTTATTTTCCTCAAAAATTTGTGTCTTAAAATCTAACATGAATGATGACTTTTCAGTAAGAAATCCTAGTTTTTTATTGTTAATAAATCTCTCCAATGGAGCTTCAGATTGCCATTTCGGTAAAATCTGAGCAAGATCATTTCCCCACAGTACACCACCTGAAAGATTTTTTGCACCTGGAGGATCAGCTCTGTCAACAAGAAGAACGTTTAAACCCTTACTGGCCATATAAATTGCCGCAGATGAGCCTGCGTTACCCGCACCTACAACTATGGCATCAAAATCTGACATTTGCTAAGTAATTACTATTGCATATTTATGACTTATTTGAGTTTAACAGATACTTATCAAATTTGATTCAATTAATGAATTTAACGAAATAATAGCTACTGAATCTTCATTTTATGTATTGAATTTAATCATTCATGAATCATGGATGATAATGAATTATCAATCCAAACCTTTTTTTTAACTTTAAAATGCTCGCTCAGATTTATGGACGAATTATGAAATCAGAGAGATATTACGTAATTTTAATAAATTATGGACCTTTTATGCTATTAACCCAGTCTCCATAATCCCTAGTTGTTTTTATTTCAGTTATACTTATCTCCGGTATTTTGTATGGATGATCTTCGAATTTAGATAGAACTTCATTTAAGTTTTCTCTGCTAAGTTTCAAAATAACCAATATTTCATTAGATCTTTCAATACTGTTATTCCACCAGTATGCGCTATCGATCGAACAAAATTGTGCACAAGCTACTAGCTTTTGGCTGAGTAACCTATCCACAAATTTATTTGCCTCTTCCCTGTTTGGAAATGTCGTCTCAATCCTCAATATTTTCATTAATCCTGATTTATTACCCATAAAGATCGAATTAAGATATTCCTAATAATCATTTCATGCAATTTGATTTGCGACCTGATAAATTTATTATATTCTCTAGGTATAACCCACTACAAACCATGCCACCGTAGCTCAGCCTGGTACGAGCGCGTGCTTGGTAAGCACGAGGTCGCGGGTCCAAATCCCGTCGGTGGCTTTTATTTGGAGAATTTGAATAATGCATATGTTAAACTCGGATGGTTGATTTAAAAAATCATGAAATTTTAATTATGCATGATTTGAAATTAAGGACTATATGTTTTCTTTAGTGCTATTTTTACGCGCTTCTTAATCCTCTCTAATTCATCTGGCCTAAAGTCTCTTATCTCCTTGTTTGTTATCTTTGAAATTATTTTTTCGATATTTTTAATCCCAAGAATGAGAATTATGGAACCTATAAAGTAAATTAATAGCGTAATGATAGCTACATAAATACTTATCCTAATAGACAAGGAGGGATTTTCAATAGATGTATATTGTAAATAATACGCGAATCCTAACGCTGACAAGGACATTGTTAACCCAATATATTTCATTCTGTTATATTTCTTGAATTCATCCTTGAATTCAAGTATTTCATTATCTATTTCGAAATCTTCAAGATTTTGAGACATAAGAATCTAAATCAAATGTGTATTAAATACATTGTCTCATATTTAAAATTTTAATTTTGAAAGGCTTTAAATTTATTCCTGTGTCGCTAGGAATTGGAATTAAAATTAAATATTAGATTTAATTTGATTATTGTATATGCAAAAAATTTATTACAGAGAAAAGTCCGTTTCATCAATTATAGGGATTATATTAATGGTAGTGATAACTGTTATTCTTTCCGCAATGCTGCTAATTTATTCCAACAGCCTATTGCAAGGGATAAGTAAAGTTCCAATCGAAGGTACAATTAAAGAATTGAACGGCGGACCTATTTACATTAATAATGGTTCCAATATCATAGAGTTTTATATATACAATCTAACAATAAATTATTGGAGCCCTCGAAATATGTCTTTTATTAATGAGCTTCATATTCTCATTAATGGAGCTCCTCCGAGCTCGTCTAAATATAATGGATATTCTTATATCATTATAAATCCCGGCAACCAATCATCTAAAGAGTTTGGAAATCTTATCTTACCGAAGTTTATTCATCCTGGGAATTCCAATTATGTTGCTAATCTTGCCCAGATTATTATAGTTTCATCCTCTAATTTACAAGGGAGCACTATGGTGATAACCTATCAGCCTAATGTTGGTGAAATATCTTTTCAACTATATTAGATATTTAATGATTTGATGAAAATAATGTTAAATAATGAATTTATTTAATCCTTTGATGCTCTATTTGATAAGATACTCAGAGATAGGTACAAAAGGAGATAATAGATCCTTCTTTGAAGGTTTGCTGGCAAGAAATATAAAAGCCAAGATGAACGAAAAAGGTATCTCTGGTTACATAAAAATAGAGCAAGCAAGATTGGTTGTTAATACTGAGACAAATATTAATGATATATTGAAGAAAACATTTGGTATTGCTTCATTTTCAATAGTTAAAAGAATTAACCCAAATCCAGATGAAATAAAATCTTTTTTTTCAAATCTGAAAGTAGATAAGAAGTTCAGAGTCAGCGTCAATAGAAGGTCTAAAAATTTCCCATATTCAAGCCAAGAGTTCGCCGGAATCCTTGGAGAAATAGTTCTAAAAAATAACCCTCTAGCAAAAGTTGATTTGGAAAATTATGATATAAATTTAGGACTGGATATAGGCGATGATTGGTCTTATTTTTATGATAACATTTATGATGGCCCCGGAGGTATTCCTGTCAGATCACAAGGAAAGGGGGTTGTTTTGATATCAGGGGGGATAGATTCTCCTGTCGCTGCCTATCTTATGCTAAAAAGAGGTATGGAGATATCGCTTATCCATTATTTCCAAAGTTCCAGATTACTTGAAAAGGTTTTCAGGAATAAAGAATTATTAGAAGAATACAGCCCATACCCGATAGAAATAAAGATAGTGGATCATAGGAAACTTTTAGGCCCAACAGTGCTGAAACTAAGGAAGGAAGGTAAAGAAAGATGGACATGCCTATTTTGCAAGAATCTTATGTACAAGGAGGCAGAAAAATATGCAAAGGAGATTGGAGCAAGAGCAATTGTTACCGGAGAAAATCTGGGGCAAGTTGCAAGTCAAACACTTGATAACCTTGCAACCATTGAATCTGATTTCCATTTTCCAATTTTCAGACCTTTAATAGGATTTGATAAATTAGAGATAGAAAGAATATCCGAAAAAATTGGTGCATTTGACATTTTTATTTCGGTAGCTTCATCCTGTGATTGTTTCTTCCTACCACCTAGGCCAAAAACAAGAAGCGATTCCAGTGAATTCTTGGAGTTAGAGGCTAAAATAATAGGTGAAACTCATGATAACATCGATTAGAATTTACTTGCTTGGCACAGGAGGGTCATGGCCAACTCCCTTTAGAGGCACTGCTGGAGTGGCAGTTAGGCTTGATGATGAGGCGGTCTTATTTGACTGCGGAGAATACACGCAGGTTAGATTGATGAAAAGTACCCTATCCTTGATGAAAATAAAGAAAATATTTATTACTCATTTTCACGGAGACCATTTTCTGGGGCTACCTGGACTAATCCAGACCATGAGTTTGTTCGGAAGAAAGGAGCCGTTGGAAATATATGGGCCAATCGGGGCGGATGCTATTATTTCATCCCTGCTGTCTATAGGCTACTATGACCTGTCATTCGAGGTTAGAATAAGGGAGCTTGGAACAGGTGGAGAGTTAGATTTTGGTGAGTACAAGGTTTTTTACAAGAAATCATCACATGTAATTCCATCATTATCCTATGCAATAAAGGAAAAGGATAATTTCAGATTTGATGAAAACAAGATATTAGCTAAAAATATACCTAAAAGATTACTGGAAAAGATAAGGAAGTATGGATCAATAGAGTATAACGGTGAAAACGTAAGGATTGAAGATCTGTCGTCTTCCATTAGAATTGGAAGAAAAATTTCATATTCAGGGGATACCCGCAAGGATCCTACATTGGTAGAACTGTTTAAGGATTCAACAGTTCTGATACATGAAGCTACGGGGGATTCGAGCATTCAGGAGAAGGTTACGCAGTACGGTCATTCGACCGGTAAAGAGGCAGCAGAAATAGCTAAACTTTCCAATGTAAAAAAGCTCATTCTTATTCACTTCAGCCCTAGATATAACGATGTTGCCCCGATTATAAATGAAGCCAGGGAGGTATTCAATGAAACATACGGCTCTCAAGATCTCGATGAAATCGAAGTACCTATATGATTGAAAGCCCAAATATTTATGATGAGTTTAAAAAGTTAGTTTCCCAAATTCCAGAGGGGATGATAACAACTTATGGAGATATTGCCTTAGCACTAGGAGATGTAATAGCATCCCGAGCAGTTGGTGAGATGCTTTCTGAAAATGATGATCCCATTAATATACCATGTCATAGGGTCGTTAAAACCGATGGATCTATTGGAGGATTTACTCACCCTAACGGTGTTAAAGAGAAGCTTAAAAGATTGGAGGCCGAAGGTATTAAGGTATCAAATGGAAAAATAGATAATTTTGAAAAGATTAGATTCAGAGAATTTAGAACCGATTTTCCGCTCTTAAAGTTCAGAGATTCCTTAAAGATTATAAAGAATGACGAGGAATTAATAAATAAACTTGATTTTTCTGAAATTAATATCATTGATGTATCTTACATTAACAGAATTGGAATCGGAGCCGCCTATGATTATGTAGATGGAAAAATAGAATTTAAAATAAAACCGATAAAATCACCTTACATACCAAATTACCTTTTCCTGAGAGAAGGAGAAATAATTTTAGATCTAATCAGGAATGATAAAATAAACATTATTGATGGAAATGGGATGATACACAGGGATAAGAGAGGTCTTGCGACAGTTGCCGGGTATTTGAAAAATTCTGTTACCATTGGAGTTGCTAAAAAATTGCTGACTGGTGATCTTACTGGTAGGACGATTTACATCGAAGGAGAACCTGTGGGACTTATCAGCAACAAATCCTATATTTCAATAGGCTTTGGATTAGGATTTCCCCAATTAGTATACTTTGAAAAATTTTTAAGAAGTAAAATTACCTATGACCCAATTACTAAAATACCAGATGTTTTTTCAAGGAGATACAGAGATGCCATATTGTCTAATTAAAATAGGATATGATTCTAGTTTTCATGGAGTACAATATCAACCAGGGATTAGGACTGTGATGGGTGAAATTAATAAGATAACAAGTAGAATGGGAATTAGAAAAGTTTATTTTTCCTCAAGGACAGACTCATTTGTTAGGTCTTCAACCAATCTAATAGAAGCTGAGTTTGGGAACTGTATGGCCCTGGCAAGTGCCATCAATTCCATTGATGGTATATATGTGTTATCCTACGCCAATGTAGATGAATATGTGCCTTTAAGGGGTAGATTTGTCAAGGAGTATCTCTATTTCTCAACTTCAATTCCAGAAACGGATGCATTAGCTGAAACGATATCGGAATTCATGAAATCAGATTTTTCCAAATTTTCTAAGGATAAAGGAAAGAAAGTTTACCTTGATAAAATTGATTTCTACATTCTGAGCTTCGGGACAATTTTAAGTTTCAAAGGTAAGGCTTTTTCATGGAATTTTGTAAGAATTTCATCAGAATGCATACTTAAAAAGGCATTAGGGGAAATAAATAAAGAAGAATGGGATAAAATCATAGAGGGAGAGATCAATTGCAAATATAAGGGGAAAGGAAAGAATTTAATTCTCTATAAATCTATTTTACCTTTTGATATGATTAATTTTCCTTCCGATAAACTTGATGAGCTCGAGTTTGAATTAATAAAACAGTTAATCTGGATTCGTGGCATGGACTCTAGAATAATGAATAAAATTTCCCAGATTGCTGATGTCTTTTTTGATAAGAAATAAACAGCAATTCTTTATTGGATTTCTTTTTACATTTCATTATCTTATAATTTTTAAGATTCTGATAGATATACCTGCGAAATAAGTTCAGCATTCTTTATTTAAATTTATAATCTGAAAAATTCGCATTTCCTTCATTTAATTATTACTTCTAATAAGAGTTTTGGAATCTTTCCCCTAAGTTTTATCTCTTAAATTTATCAAAAATTGAAGGTTAAGAAAGGGTAGGTGGGGATTCGAACCCCAATAAACGGGATCTGCAGTCCCGCGCATCGCCGCTCTGCCACCTACCCTTGAATTTGGGTATTAGGATCCTTTACATAATGTTTTACCATATCCTTGGCCATGTCCACATTTTCTCTTAAAGTTTCAATCAGTTTCTGCATGAATGTTATGTTATGAACTGTTACCAGGTAATGGAACTGAGGATCTTCACTTTTTAATAATTCTCTGAGGCCACTCCTATGGTAATACCTACAAGCCTCACATTCACATCCCGATTCTATGGGATTAAAATCCATAGAGTATTTGCTAGCCTTCAGATTTATAGGTCCTTTTGAAGTTAATGCATAACCGTGCCTTGCATTTCTGGTAGGATAGGTTGAATCAAATATATCTATTCCCTTTAATGAATACTCATATATGGACAATGGATCACCTACCCCCATCAAATAAATGGGCATATCCTTTGGAATTAATGGAACCACATATTCAACTATTTTATCCGTAACTTCTTTCGGCTCTCCAATTTTTAACCCACCTATAGCAATTCCATCAGAAGGAAGAGAGAGCATCAGATCTAGGGATTTCTTTCTCAGATCATAGTCATAACCTCCTTGGAATATGGAAAATCTTAATTGACCTGGAACCCTTTTTTGCAAGAATATTTTCCCCCATCTATAAGTCCTTTCAATGGATATTTCATATCTTTCTTTCGGTGATCCATATGGAGGGCAATCATCCAGCATCATAGCAACGTCTGAATTAATTATTTCCTGAATTTCAGAACTCTTTTCAGGAGTTACTTTTATTTGAACTCCAGATTTCTTATCTTTAAAAACTATCCCTTCATCATCAATATCCACTAACTCCTCCCTTATGATCTGGAAGCCTCCCGAATCTGTAAAGTAAGAGCCTTCGAACCCAGTATATCCATTTATTCCACCCTTGGCCTTAATTTTCTCAAGACCTGGGGTTATTGATAAATGCACAGAATTGGATATTACAGCCTTTATGTTCATTTCATTTACTTTTTTCCAAGGCATGGCCTTTATAAACCCTCTTGTAGCGACAGGCATAAACAGAGGGAGTTCTATCTCCCCATGCTTTGTTTTAAGTATTTTATCATTCATAAATATCTATTCCAACTTATGAAAACATTCCTGGCAATAGTACTTTCCAGCCTTATATATCAAGTTTTCATCATATTTCCTGCACTTATCACAATACCCCCTTACGCCTGAGACCAGAGGTTGTGTTTGCTCAAATACTTCCCTAGTAACCTCTATCAATCCTGGGGATAACCTGATTATGTCATTTTCCGTGAGTATGCCTATTATTTTGCCGTCACTAACGACTGGAAGTCTCCTAATTCTATGCTTCCACATAATGTTGGCTGCATCTTCCAAGTTCAGGTCTGGACCGATTGTTATTATCGGAAATGTCATAACAGTTTCTACCTTTGTAATAGCTGGATCCAAACCCTGTGCTACTACCTTGTAAATTATGTCCCTTTCGGTAATAATTCCATATTCATTTTTGCTTAATCTAACTATTAAAGATCCTATCCTTTCAATTTTCATTATTTTTGCTGCATCCATTATGCTAATTTCCTTTTCTATAATTATTGGATTTCTGGTCATTACTTCTTCTACTTTGATTTCTTTCATCTATGGCACCTCCATTAAAGTTGTCCCTTTTTCAACTACCTTGAACGGCCTACATACTTTAGCTATTTTTTCTATTATATCTATTCTTTCACTCATATATTTTTGCAGCTTTTCAGGATCTCCACTTTTGTTTTCAAATAATATTTTTGCGGTCAAATAAAGGTAAACCTCCTTTTTAAGATTGAAAAGTGTAACTGGGTCGAAATTTTCTAGATTTATTATGTTTTCATTTACCATTTCTTTCATAGATATGAGACATACATAAAATAATTATCTCTCAAATCCAATATCAAATGTATGATTTACATTGGTTGCTCGGGCTTTCAATATGATGATTGGATTGGAAAATTCTATCCCGAAGGTCTCGATAAGAAGTATTTTTTCCATTACTATTCAAGATTTTTTAATACAACGGAAATAAATTCCTCTTTCTATTCTTTCCCGCAAAGAGAAACTGTAATTTCATGGATTAGGAAAGCTAGGGCTGATGAAGATTTTATATTTTCATTCAAATACCCTCAGGAAGTTACCCATTCTCAAAACCCATTTGAAGGAAAATCCATAGACATAGCAAATGAATTTCAAAGGGTTGTATTAGAACCTTTTAGGAAAGAAGGTAAACTTGGGGCAGCATTAATCCAATTATCACCATTTTTAAATCCCGAAAAGGATCAAACAATAATCAAAAGGATTAATGATTTCTTAGGTTCTATAAATGTTAAGGATTATAGAAATTCCATGGAAATAAGAAATAGGGGCTTTCTTGTTCCTGGCATTCTGGAAAGTTTTTTGAAGATACTTTATGATCATAACGTTGCATTAGTATCAACTGATTCTCCATTATTCAACCCTTTCTACTATCCAACTGCTGATTTTTCCTATGTTAGATTTCATGGCAGAAACTATGATATTTGGTTTAAGCATGATGTCAATGATGGAAGATTAAACAGGTACGATTATTTGTATAGTATTGAAGAATTATTGCCGTGGGTGGATCTCGTAAAGAGAATGAATGGGGGTGTTTTTATATATTTTAATAATCACGCGTATGCAAAGGCAGCCATAAATGCACTCGAATTTTCTCGGCTTTTAGGCATAAATGTAGATAAAAAGGGTTATAACCAAAGAGACCTTTCGTCTTTTGACTTGGAGATGGAGTAATCGGTATGAATCCAAGAAGGTTTTTTGAGGATTTAGCTAAGCAAAAAATAGAAAGATTAGCAAAAGAGTTACAAATTAAAGATCCACTAATAATCTATAAACCAAATCCTAAATTCGGAGATCTGGTATGGGATATACAAAAGTTAAAAATAGATGTACCTCAGGAAAGTGTAGAGAAACTTTGCGATGAAAATATAAAATTTCAGAAGTCTGGCAAGTTCATTAATATTACCTTCAATCCTGAAAAATATGCAAGGACTGTTCTCGATTTCATAAATTCTGGTGATTTCAGGAAAAATGAGGGAGGTCTTAAATATCTGATAGAACATACAAGCGCCAATCCCACTGGTCCTTTACACATTGGAAGGGCTAGAAACTCAATCATAGGAGATACTATGGCGAGAATTTTAAGAAGGTTGGGGAATGAAGTAAGAGTAGAATATTATATGAATGATATAGGAACTCAGGTGGAAGCCCTTCTAATCGGAATGGAAATTTTTCCAGATCTGAGTTACACAGAAGCCTATAGAAGAGTATACGAAAATATTGAACAATACAAATCTAAAATTGAAGAATATATGCTAAGAGCAGAACAAGGTGATATCGATTTTTTAAAGTCTACCAGAACCAGATTAGAAATGCTATTGGAGGATGTTTTAAGGGATCTTTATTCATTGGGAATTAGATTTGATGGAATCGTTTGGGAAAGTGATTTTATTTTAAACGGAGATGTTAAGGGAGTTCTTGAAAAACTGGCACCCTTTCTAAAGGATGAAAATGGAGCTAAATATATAGAATATAATGATGACAAGATATACCTTAAAAGGAGCAATGGAACTTCACTTTATTTCACCAGGGATATAGCTTACCATATTTATAAAGCCAAAAATTTCAATGTACCGATTGATGTACTCGGAGAAGACCATAAACTGCATTTTCAAAATCTTACTTATGTATTGAAATTGCTTGGTATTGAAAACATTAAGGTAATATTTTATTCATATGTAATCACAAAGGAAGGAAAAATGAGCACGAGGAGGGGAAATGTAATCTATTTAAGGGATCTTCTTGAAGAAAGCGTGCAATTGGCTGAAGACGAAGTAAGGAAAAGACATCCTGATCTGGATGAGAACTCCATAAAGGATCTTGCAACCAGGATAGGGCATTCAGCTGTCAGGTATAATATAATTAGGTATTCTCCAGAAAAGCCCATAACTTTTACATGGGAAGATGCCCTTAATTTCGAAGGTGAATCCGCTCCATTCATAATGTATTCCTATGCAAGAAGTAACTCCATTCTGAACAAGACTGAATCCTTCCATAAAGGTGATAATAAATTCGTGGAAAGAGAAATAGAACTGATAAAAAAGATGGGAGATTATATGGATATACTAGAAGAAGCCGGAAGGACCTATAGGCCTGACAGGTTAGCCCGCTACATTTATGAACTTGCTTCAACTTTCAATCAATTCTATAGAGATTGCCCTGTTTTAAAGGACCCTGAGAATAGGGACAGAAGATTAGAAATAGTTAAGGCGTTCAATATGGTATTAAAAGATGCCATGGAAACTTTAGGATTAGAAATAACTGAAAAATTATAAAAAAATAAATTTTTTATTTAAGTTTCCTTATTTGCTTCTCTTCCTTGCCACCTTCTTTCTTTCTCCTTGAAAGACTGTAGTAAGCATATGCCAATATGCCTATTGCTATTACAACCACTGCGATTATCAGTGGTAAGAGGTAAGCTGGCTGTGATACAGATATAGCTTTTGTAACCTCGGTATTCGTATTGAAGAAGCTTGGTTGCCCGACAGCATATACCTTTATTACCATGGTATATTGGCCAGAGCTTGGTGGGTAAATTACTAATGTTAGGTTTATTGCTTTGTTGGGCTCAATCACATTTGTGAAAGATTTATTTTCAATTACCTTACCGTTGATTGTAACTGTAATGTAATACTGCGTGGCATTCTCTAATCCTACATTCTTCAATTCCAGTTTCATTGTTGCAGGAGATCCCTGCTCAAAGGATTTGGGATATGTGACATTCAATATTTCTAATTCAGGCCTTACTGCTGAAACAAACAAGCTAACATTATCAAAGGAGTGGTGATTGGATTGGTCTGTCACTTCAAGTGAGACTTTGAATGTTCCGTATTGTATGAATGATACCTTTATAACTGACATATTGGATGTTACATTTGTCATGTTATATACAACATTAATTGGAGCCTTTGTCCCGTTGGCATAATATATTGTCCAGTTGTATGATACTATGTATCCTCCATTAGGTGCAAATGACTTTGATGCGTTGAATGTCAGCATTTCATATTCCTTTGCAGATGTTACGGCTTTTCCGGTTGAATTGTAAATCGTGAATGCAGCAATTGGGGGTGTGGTATCATTGACATGTACCTGGAGGTTCCAGGTTATTGTATTACCTGCAGCATTTTCTAGTGTTATATTGACATAAACGAACTTAGACCCGAATGTTGGTTTAACAAAGGTATATGTAACGTTCAAACCTGTTTTCTTTGTACCTGTGAAATTCCAGTTCAATAACAATGGTAGGCTGCTGTTTTGGCCATTTGGCAGAACGTCCTTACTCCTTACAGCATTGAAATAAACAGGAGCTGTTTGATTTACCCATAATACATATGTTCCAGATGAAGACGATGTCTTATTGAATAGTGTCCTGCCTTCCTGCACAACCGTAAGTGACAGGGTTGGAGAATTTGAATCTGAAATTATTGTGAAATTGGTTTCGTTGACGTTTCCACCTACATCCGTTACCATTAATGAGGAATGATATATTCCGGCAGGAAGATTATCTGTTATATTGTAACCAGTCAGGGATGCTCCGGATATGTTCCAATTGAACTTCATCTGCATGTAATTATCCAACATTAGCACGTTATCAAAAGCAACATTGGATGCATTTAGCGAGAAATTCCTGTTTGCCGGTACAACGAAAGTAAAATTGGAGCTTGAATCATTTACAATGGGTGACTCGAAATAACCGCTCCAGCTGAACATTAATGAAGATAGAGTTATAGATGGTTTAACCCTCTGGCTTAACTTTATTGTAAGCCAACCATTGAAGTTTGAATTGCTTATACTTATAGTTCCTGTATAACCTGTAACATTAGCGATTGACTGGTTTATTATATTTGACCTCTCGTACGCAGATGGAATGTTTACAATATAGTTGTAAGTAATAAAGTTCTGAGATACTCCATTTTTATTAACATAAATTTGGAGTGTGTTAGTATTTGAAACATTGACTGTCTGGGTATAATATGCAGTATAAGTGAATGTAAATCCATACTGGCCGCCATAGTTCGTCTGGCTCAACTGTGAGGAGTAATTTACCATATTGTAAGAATAGGAATTGAAGAGTATATTATTCACGGTCACTGTTGGAATTGAATAGTTCATTATCTCCCAAATTGTATTCTTTCCATTGCTTATCATATTTAAAAGCTTCATTTGATCATAAAGTGAACCTGAATTAGAATAGGGTAATGTTAGAAGAATTGTTGAATTTGTTATTGTAATGGATTCCTGAACCTTTAGAGACTTGAAATTTTGTGTAAAGGTAATAACTTCAGTTTGTGGTACCATGCTTGGGACAAGCTTAACTGTCTGGAACGTGATACCACTATTGCTCAAAACATTAACATTAAAACCGGTTGGAAGGTATCCTGGACTTGAAACAACTAAGTAGTAAGAACCGGGTTGCATTGTCAAAAGGAAGTATCCACCGTAGAAATTCTGGCTTCCCAGCAGCATTCCGTTTTGATATATTGATACTTGCAGATTTTTGATCACGGAACCATTTGTGCTGGTCACATATCCAGAGATACCGTTAAGGTTGGCTAAGCTTACATTCAGGTAGTTATTACCAACCACTGGAGTTATTGACACAGTATAATAAGCCACTGATCCAGTATTGTACTGGATAAACACTGTCTGGGTAATGTTTGTTGTACTAATGGTAAATGTACTTCCGTTCTGGATTGATGCTAATTCAAGCCCATTACTAAGGTAAGAATAAACGGACTGCGGTACCCCGTTGCTTACCTTCAATATTATATTTGAATTTACTGGGAACTTTTGCAATGATACATAAGTTAAAGGTTGTCCATTGTAAAAAGCTCCAGATTTATTAACTTCAATATTTAAAGATTCATAATTATAAATTTCATCATTCAACTTCTGGCTGGGAATATATACTATATAATTTCCCGGATAGACTGAAAATTCAACAGATGGTGAACTTATATTTGTCTGAATAACATTACCAGAAGGTGATTCTAAATAAACCGTCAACCCAGTTATGGGTATATTATTTGATATTGTTACAAATGCAAAACTTACCTGACTTGCTCCTTTGATTTGGGCATCTGCCATATAGTACATGCCACTTGCCAGGAGCAGGGCAATGGCTACCAATGCTAAGATCTTCCCAGCATTCCAACTCATCTTGTTACTACCTCCATTAGATTATACCGCACTGTAAATCGAATTAACTATTAAACCATTGTTATGAACAAGTCCATAACCCAAATTTTATAATAGAAAAAATCTTAAAATTTTGACAATTCATTAGATAAAAAGTAGTCATATGAAATTTGAAATTAAAAATTCAGGAAATTAAAGAAACTTCTTCAACCTCTACTTCTCCTACGCCCTTAACATTTCTCAAACTCTGTTCAAGCTTATCCATTAAGCCTTCTTTATCATCCATCACAACCACAAGCTTTATTGCTTTTAGGCCAAAAGCCAGGTCTTCTATATTTATACTTCCTATGTAATAATCTCCCTTTACCACCGAAGATACCCGCTCTTTAATAGAAAAAACATCTGTTTCTTCGGATTCTGGCATTACCTTTATTGTTGCTGCAACCTTTCCCAAACTATCACGGCCCCTTAAACCCACACTTCGGACATTCATAGGCTATAGACAATTCCCTACAACTGTCGCATCTAGCAATTGTTTCCTGACCGCAATTAGGGCATAAAAAGAAGGTTGCGCCTCTTCCTTCGAGCCCTATTCCACATGATGAGCAATATTCAGGATATTCCATCTTTATCAGTCCCTGTATAAATAATAGAATAAAATCTTTTCATGGTAAATATTATTGTGCTGAGTTTTATAATCATGTACCCCAGAAGGGTTTTTCTTTCCTTTTAATGTTGATTATTTCATCCAAAACCATTTTTTCATCTAATGTTAGTTCTTCTCCTTGCAGTGCCTTCGCATCGTTTTCATTAAGATTGGAATACAGTATGTCATTTTCCTTTATCTGTCTGCCAACAGTAACATCATCCATTGCTACTGCAATTTCTTCACCCTGCTTGGCTTCCTCCAGCGACTGATCCCCGTTCCTCATACTTTTGATGATTCCGAGATCTTTCCCATCACTCCGCATCATTGGAGTCTTGACCCTCAGAGTGCCTCCTATTACTCTCACACCGAATATCGCAGGTTTTGAAATCCTAAATATCCTATCTGGCAAAACTTGGATCTTGACAGGAAATGTAATGTGCTTTCTCTTTTCCTGTAATTCTCTTTGCTTTAGGTCGTTGATTACTTTAATTATCTCGTCCTTGATTCCGTATATTATATTGCCTTCAAGGACTTCAACACCTTCTTCTCTAACCATTACTGGTACATTAAATGCCACAATAATCCTATTTTCAATCTTATTGTTTGTCTTGGCATCTGTAAAGTCCCTCTTTGATACTGGACCCACTTCAGCCTTTTTTATTGGGATATTAATCCTGGATAATTCATACACCAATGCTTCGAGACTGCCTACAGTATCCGCTTTAACCACGATTCCTTCGGGCTCAAGTTTAAATGATCCTTTAATTGCATTTTCGATTTCCTCTCTAATTTTAACCAAGTCACCTTCAGCTTTTTTAAACGGACTCCCAGGTATTATTCCACCTTCACCCTGCAATAACAGCCTTACCCCAGATGCAGCCCTCACTTCGTTCACACTCAAAAATTTATCCCGGGGGTCTCTAATCTCATCCAGGGGTTTTGGCTTGAACATTCCCTTGATTCTTAGGGCTTTAACACCATTAACTGTACCTATCATTATGGTATCCCCTCTTCTGAGAATACCGTTGTAAAGTATTGCATCGGCTACTTCTCCCATTCCCCTCTCTTCTCTGACTTCTAAAACTGTTCCTTCTGGAGTTTCATTTTCGTTCCTTAATTGGGATTCAAGGTAAGTTTGAGCCAATCCGCTAAGTACCATTAGCAGATCTGGAATACCATAACCGGTTTTAGCAGAAACGGGAACTATGGCAAAATTCCTTGTAAAATCTGAGATTCTATCGAATCTTTCTGCACTGATTCCAATCCGTGATAGCTGACCGGCCAGATCATATATCCTTTCATCCAAAACTTCAGCCTTCCTCTGATCCATATTTTTCAATGATGTTAGGAATGCCCCCTTCTCGCCTGAAAATCCTTCTAACAGATCCACTTTATTAGCCGCAATAACAAAGGGTGTCCTGAATTTTTTAAGAATCTCTATGGACTCTTTAGTCTGAGGCATTATTCCCTCTCTTATGTCTATGACCAGTACTGCCAAATCTGCTATAGATCCACCCCTGATTCTCAGGGAGCTAAACGATTCATGTCCGGGAGTATCAATAAATAGCAACCCCGGAATTTTGAAGGTTCTCTTTCCAATAATATCTTTGCAAATTCTATATATTTCTTCAATCGGGACTTCGGTTGCCCCTATGTGCTGGGTTATGCCGCCAGCCTCTCTGGCAGCTACCATCCCACCTCTTATCCTATCCAGGAGAGATGTTTTTCCATGATCTACATGACCTAAAACCCCAACAATGGGCTGCCTTATCCACATTTAAATTCACAACCAATTTTCATCTACCCTCTTATATTCAATGATTTCTTTTTCATTGAAGAAAATGGGTATTTCATAAGAAGCAGAGTTTTCAGAATCGCTCGCATGAACCAGATTAAAATCTATGCTAAGTGAGAAATCTCCCCTTATTGTTCCTGGTTCAGCCTTGGCTCCGTTAGTTGCCCCTACAAGTTTCCTTGTTACCTCAATTGCCTCCTTCCCTTCCAGAATCATAGCAACTACTGGACCGGAAGTTATGTAATCAATCAGGGAGTTGTAAAAGGGCTTCCCCTTATGGACTGCATAGTGCCTCTCGGCCTGTTCCTTGCTTACCATCATAAGCTTCATGGCAACAACTTTTAATCCCTTGTCCTCGAATCTCTTTACAATTTCACCAATTTTTGCTCTCTGGACTCCATCTGGCTTTATTAAAACAAGAGTTCTCATTGAATCACCGCTTCAAACATTCTGGTTCTCAGTTTTAGATTTCGAATTTTCTACTGTACCTTCTGAGGAATTTTTGACATTTTGATTTTGTTGTTCTGCCTTCAGCGATCTCTTTGCTTCTGTAAATTCCTTAGTCCACCTTACTTTCCTTGGTTCCCTTCCAAGTTTTAGGTAATTCTTTTCACATTTGGATTTATCAAAGAAAAGAATTGTCCCATCTTTCCTAACGAACATCTTTCCTGTACCAGGCTCTATCTTGTTGCCGCAAAATGAACAGTACCTGATTTCCATTTAAATCACCTAACTGACAGCTTTCTTGCTTCTCTAGCTGTCTCCCTCAGCATCAAGATATCTCCGACTCTCACTGGGCCCATTACGTTTCTAGTTAGAACCCTACCCTGATCTGGTCCAGCAAGAACCTTTATCTTGACCTGAGTAGCTTCACCGGCCATCCCTGTTCTTCCGATTATTTCCAGAACTTCACAAGGAATGGCATCATTTTCTACCATTTCTATCACTCTTACTTCTTGATTTCTTTGAACTTATTTGTCAATTCTTCAAGTAGCTGCTTACCATTTCCAGGCTCAATAACAGCTACTGCAGCAGCACTCTTTAGATCAAGCCTCTTTCCAAGATCTTCTTTTTTGGCTACATAAAGATATGGTATTCCCTTTTCATCGCACAACATTGGTAAGTGAAGCACTATCTCCGGTGGTTCAACATCCTCTGCAATTATAACTAGCTTAGCTTCGCCCCTTTCCACGACCTTAGTCACCTCGTTTGTTCCCTTCTTCACTTTTCCAGTTTCCTTTGATACTTCAACTAACTGCAAGGCCTTTTCCTTTAACTCACTTGGAGTCTCAAACTTAACATATGTTCCAACCATTTTCTTACCTCCTTCACATTTCAGTCATTGGCTCCAATGTAATCCTTTAAACTATAAATATTTTCATAGGGTCAAGTTAAGCCAGGTATTTTTATACAAATAAATACTGCCGGATTCAGCTATAGAACCATTGTTAGGGCTTAGCAGATAATATGTATAATTTGATGTCGTTAACATCAAAGAATACTTAATGCCAGAATACAGGTGGATTTCAAAGTCTGCTATCTTGAAAATGTAATTATCCAGAGCGCTTGATGGATAACCCTTTAAGAAATAAGGCACTGAATCATAAATGTTAACGGTATTATAAAATTGAAAAACGTACTGAGAATAATTGTAGCTAATATTGTGCAAAAATAAATTCCACTTTACGATTGGATATTGATCTGCATAAATATTTGAAAAATTGAAGTCAACAGGTATCATTTTCCATTTAAAGTTATATATTTCTTCATACACTGTCGTTCCCGCGTAACTTCCATTCAACAAATTTTCATTTTTACTCAATATCAAATATTTAGCCCCGTTTTTTGCTATATAGCTTTTGCCGTCGAGTGTAAACTTCACATATCCGTTGGATACGTTTATAGAAGCTTTATAATTTCCGCTGCCCAATGGAAACCATTTTGGATTAAATATATACCTTATTGTCCCGTTTGATACTTCAGTATAAGAATATGTTCCAAAAGCAACACCATTAATTGTGGAAATACCTAGTTGATCATAGCTTTTATTACTGTCCCAAATGGAAAATACTGAATAGGTAATATAGTCACTTTTGAAAATGGCCCTGGAAATGGATACATCAAATGATATACCTGTCACATTTACAGTTTTTCCGTTGTAAATTTCACCTATATATATGTGAGTTCCAGATTCACTTGGTGTCTGTGGGAGATAATAAGGTAATATTATGTTCATGGATATATAAAGTATACCGAGTACTATTGCTATCGCTAAAATTCTGCTAGCAATTTTATAATTCATTAAACCATAATACCTAATATAGGGAAAAAATTTTTCATAAGTTGTTATTAATGGTGAATGAGTACCTACGAACATCTACAGGACAATATAAGAAACCTGGATTTGGGGCCAATAGATACCGTGGATTTTGCATATTCAGAAAAGGATACGATAATAAAGATAGAGACGGATGAATTTACTTCTGTTTGCCCAAAGACGGGGTTGCCTGACTTTGCCAGGATAGAGATAAACTATATACCTGACAAGAAACTAATTGAATTGAAGAGCTTCAAACTATATCTTTATAGATATAGAAACGTTGGGATATTCCAGGAAAATGCGATTAACAAGATTCTGGAAGACATAGTTAAATATGCAAACCCTAAGTTCGTTGTTGTAAGAGGAATATTCAACGTTAGGGGAGGCCTTAAGACCACAATAACCTGCCGATACCAAAAGATATAAATGAGATCTTAATAAATATAAATGTTCCCTCTGGAATAGTGTTTGAAAATATGATAACACTGGACGACGGGGAACTACAGGGGTTATTGGGCCCCTCCCAGAGGTAGGGTGTGTCGCCCATCGATGATAAGGAGGCCAGAATTCACCCCATATCCCCAGATGGGTCAAAGGGAATGATAATGATTTCCCTTGTTACATCTGGGGAATATTTTCAATTCCTTTAATGTCAATTATATCGAAACCATACTTTTTGAATTTCTCAACAAGATTAGACAGTGCTTCATTACCATATACCTTCAACCGCATGGTAACCATTTGCCTTCCAACAGGTACTTCGTATGAAAACAATTCTGTATTTAGCTCCTCAATGCTTAGCTTTAAACTTGCTATGGTTTCAACTGCTTTCTTTAGCTCCCCGGGCCTATTATCTAGTACAAATTTAATTGTAAACTCCCTTCCGATTTTTAGCAGATTATATTCGATTATCTGTGTTAGGAGGGTTAAGTCTACGTTTCCACCTGAAATAAGGGCAATAGATTTTTTACCCCTGCCATCAACTTTTCCGCTTAGAAGTGCAGCAACCGATGCGGCTCCTGCCGGTTCTGCTACTATTTTCCCCCTTTCAAGAAGAATGAACATAGCTTCGGAAATTTCGTTATCTGAAACAGTTACAACATCATCAATATACTTTCTAGCAAGATTAAATGTGAGTTCCGAAGGAGATTTTATAGCTATGCCATCGGCTATTGTTGATACAATTTCAAGTTTGACTGGAAACCCATTTTGGAAACTTAATTTCATAGATGCTGCCTTTTCTGATTCGACTCCTATAATCTTTCCCTTGTATCCCTTTTCCCTTAGGTATAATGAAATTCCAGATATTAGACCCCCTCCGCCTACTGGAATCAAAACATAATCTGAATCCATTGCCTCCTCTAAAATTTCAACCCCTATGGTTCCCTGGCCAGCTATGACAAATGGATTGTCAAATGCATGAGCAAATACGAGTCCGTGGTGCCTTGCCATGTCCTTTGCAAATTCTGTTGCCTCATCAAAAGTCTTTCCAAAAAGTATTACATCGGCACCGTAATTCCTTGTGGCTTCAACCTTAACCGGTGGGGCAAATTCCGGCATGACAATGGTCGCATGTAAACCTAGTAACCTAGCGGCTAGCGCCACTCCTTGACTATGATTTCCTGCACTTGCAGCTATTACATCCTTATTAATATTATAAAGAAAATTATAAGCTCCCCTTATTTTAAACGAGCCTCCCCTTTGGAGATTTTCAAGTTTAAGAAATACTTCTCCGCCTACCTTTTCTGACACGGATCTGCTTTTTTCCAAAGGTGTATCTTTTATGATACCTTTTAAATTTCCATATGCCTCTTCGATATTTTTGGAATTAATTATATCAGAGTAGTCCATGTATATTTCCCTCGTCATCTATATCTACTTCTTCTGAGATTGGATGCTTCGGCAAACCTGGCATGGTCATTATTTCTCCAGTTAATGGAACCGCAAATTTTACCCCTCCAGATAACATAATATCCTGAACTTTTATAGTGAAGTTTTTGGGCCACCCTAGTTTATTCTGGTCATCGGAAATGGAGTATTGAGTTTTTGCCATGCAGACGTCAAAATCATTCAAGTTGTTCTCGTCTATTTCCTTTAAAACTGATAATGCTTTCTTTGAGAATTCCACACCGCTTGCTCCATATACTGTTTTTGCTATTTTCTCAATTTTATCCTTGACCTTGTCGGTTGGTTCGTAGGTAAAGTTGATCTTAACTTCTTTATTCTCATTTAGAACTTTTAGTACTTTGTTTGCCAAATCAACTGCTCCTTCGCCTCCCTTCAAATAGCCTTCATTTACAGCAAATTCAATCCCTCTAGCCTTCAATTCTTTACTTATGTATTGAATTTCTTCATCTTTGTCATCCTTGAATTTATTAAGTGATACAACCACAGGCACTCCATATCTTCTCATGTTCTCAATGTGATAATAAACATTTTCAAGACCCTTAACCAAGTATTCAAATTTATCCTCCTTTTTCATTCCTCCGTGGTGCTTGATTGCTTTTATAGTTATAACTATGACCGCAAGGTCAATATTGTAGCCTCCCCTCCTTAGTACTATATCTATAAATTTTTGAGCCCCCAGATCAGATCCGAACCCAGCTTCAGTGACGACGTAATCTGCTAACTTTAGGGCGATTTTATCGGCTAATACGCTATTGTGACCGTGTGCTATGTTCCCAAAGGGACCAATATGAACAAATGCTGGTACTCCTTCTGTTGTCTGTACCAAATTTGGTTTTATGACGTTTTTTAAGAGTGCCGCCATGGCTCCCTGAGCTTTAAGATCCTTGGCTCTAAGCTGTTTTCCGTCCTTATCGTAACCAATTATTATGTTTCCAAGCATTTCCTTTAATTGTCGATAATTCTCTGCAAAGCCCATTATGGCCATAATTTCAGAAGCTGGTGTGATGAGGAATGAATCTTCAGCCAGTGCACCTCCTTGATTCCCTATCCCAACTATTATATTCCTTAGAGACCTATCATTCATGTCAATTGTTCTTTTCCACCTGAGCTCCTTTAAATCAATATTTAATTCATTTCCATGAAAAACATGGTTGTTTATGAGTGCAGAAAGCAGGTTGTGGGCAGCTGAAATTGCGTGGAAATCACCTGTAAAGTTCAGGTTTATTTCATCCGATGGTAAAACTTGACATTTTCCTCCTCCTGTGCCTCCACCCTTAACACCGAAGTTCGGTCCTAAAGAAGGTTCCCTTAGTGTTATCATTACCTTTTTTCCAAGGTATTTTAGCCCCTGAGAGAGTGCGATTGTGGTAGTTGTCTTTCCCTCTCCGGCAGAAGTAGGGTTCATTGCAGTTACTAGGATTAACTTTCCATTTTTCCTGTCTTTCAATCTTTCAAGAATCTTCGGGTTCACTTTTGCCATGTATCTTCCATAAAATTCTAATTCATCATTCAAAATTCCTATCTCTTTAGCTATTTCACTAATTTCTTTCATTTTCCCACCTCATAGGTCTTCAAACATTTTCCCATATAGATTTGACATAAGATTATCGCTTTTTTCCTTTAAAAATTTCGCCCTTTCAGCTATGGGTTTTTTAAATTCTTCGTCCTTAATTAGCTTCAGATTTATGTTAACATTTAATAAGGATCCATCTAGGCTGGCCTTAAGGAATAGCAATGAGCAATATCCATCTGAAATAGCATTCTTATTTCCTTTTTCTATTATTAGTAGAGATTTTTCCATCATGGAAAATGCTAACTCAGCTGTCTCCAAAGGTACTAGAGTTGCATCCTTTAGTCTCAATTGTATCTTCTCAGACCTTAACTTCTTTTGTTCTTCAGATTCTTTGGGCAATGACATGGCCTCTGAAAGTCTATTGAATGCTTCAACATCTTTAATGCTCTGCAAATATAGAAGATTCATTGCCTTTTTAGCTTCATTTTCTATGCTTATCATTAATTCACGATGCTCATCATAACCTTTTTTATCTTTGGTAAGACCCGCCACCATTGATATTAAAGCCGATCCTAATGCTCCTACCAGAGCGCTTGCAGAGCCTCCACCAGGTGCTGGTTTGTTACTTCCCAGATCTTCCAGATAATACCTAATGGTTTGCTTGTAAAGGATGTCTATTAATCTTTTTTCGATCACCTGGTCTGTTTTGAAATCGTAATTTTGAAGATAAAACCTGTATATTTCATTGAATGCGTCGATGGGAATCATCCCTATTAATTCGCTTCTAGAAATCTGCATTCCTCTAGCCTGTCCCTCCCTCTTAACAAATTCAAATACCTGTGGGATTGGAGTTTCTCTGAAATTTATCAAATTCATTGATACCTGTACTTCATTTGTTTCCTTTAACTCAAACCCCAGTGCCCTTACGTTCTTAAGCCCTCCTGTTTTCTCTCTAACCCTTTTTGCAATATCTTTTGCACCTTTTATATTTCTGGAGTTGAAATCAACATTGAACGCAATGAGAAATTCCCTTGCACCAATTATAGTGGCACCAGCTTTTCCTAATACCGATGGCCCGTAATCTGGTTTGTATCTCTCATCTGTGTTTATTAAAATTTTAAGTTGCTCATATTGGGTACTTTCATTTCTAATATCTGCTAGATTTTTCCTGTATGGGAAATTTGCTGCTTCACCATATAGATAAACCGGAATTTCTAATTTTTCGCCAACTTCTTTCCCTAGTTCTCTGGCAAGTTCAATACAATATTCCATTGGAGTATTCAATAAGGGAACGAAAGGAACTACATCAGCCGCCCCAAATCTTGGATGTTCCCCTTTGTGCTCATCTAAGTCGATTATAGAAGATGCTTCCTTTATTGCCTCAAATAGAGCATCCTTGACAGCCTCCCCTTCCCCTACAATGGTAATTACACTTCTATTGTGATCAGAATTCATCTCTATATCTAGTATTTCTACTGGATATTTCTTAATTGCATTGACTATCCTATCTATTTTACCTTTGTCCCTTCCTTCACTGAAATTGGGTACAGACTCTACGAAATACATGTTAACACCTCATATAATTTTCATTTCTTTTCCTATTTTTTGGAATTTATCAATGGCAAACTGTATATCTTCCTTGGAATGAATTGCTGAGGGCATCAGCCTTATTCTGGCTGTACCCTTTGGTACTGTAGGATAAACTATGGGTGATGCAAAAACCCCTTCTCTATAAAGGGCATTGCTAAACTCTACTGTCTTTTTCTCATCACCTATTATCACTGGTGTTATTGGTGTTTTACTCTTTCCAGTATTGAATCCTAAAGACGATAGCCCTTCTTTTAAAAATTTGGAATTATCCCACAACTTCCTGAGCAAAGAATCATCCCTTTCCATAATTTCTATACTCTTCATAATAGCTGCTATTTCAGGTGGGTTTAGAGCTGAAGAGAATAAGAATGGTCTTGCTCTCTGTTTTAAATAATCTATGAGATCGTGTGATCCAGCCACAAAACCACCCATAACGCCAATTGCCTTGGAAAATGTACCCATCTCTATATCAACTTTGTCCACTAAATTGAAATGATCGACTATACCTCTACCATTCCTACCAAGAACTCCCTCACCATGGGCATCATCAACATAAACCATGGAATCATATTTAATTCCCAGGTCAGCGATTTCATTCAAAGGGGCAATGTCTCCATCCATGCTAAACACACCGTCCGTCACGATTAAAGATTTCATCCCGCTTCGCCTGTTTTCCTTTAATTTATTCTCCAGATCTTTAGTATCTAGGTGAGAGTAAACAATTTTTGTGGCGCCGCTAAGTCTGACTCCGTCTATTATAGAGGCATGATTGAGTTCTTCACTGAAAATTACGTCATCCTTTCCTACTAGGGCTGGAATGGTTCCTAAATTCGCTAGAAGTCCACCCTGGTAAACTATAGAATCTTCCATATGCTTGAAATGCGCAATCTTTTCTTCCAGCTTTATATGAATTTCCATTGTCCCAGCAATACTTCTTACTGCTCCCGCTCCAACCCCATATTCATCAACTGCTTTTTTCATGGCTTCTCTAACTTCAGGATGGTTTGCTAAACCAAGGTAATTGTTACTGCACATATTAAGCAAGTTTCTACCTTCAATTTTTACCCATGCTTCCTGAGGACTTTGTAAAACCCTTATCGGAACATATCTACCAGATTCTTTTAGTTGCTTTAATTCATCCCTCACCCAATCCATTTTACTCATAATTGTATATTGTTTGAAAGTTTATAATTACTTTTCAATGTATTTTTTATACCATTTAATTTTTTCAAAGTTGGTTACAAAATCCGTTTAATATTTGTTTTAGTATGTATTTACACATATGACTTTTGAAAAAATATTGATCACTGGAGCATTAGGCCAAATAGGATCAGAATTGGATCAATATCTCTCTGAAATATTCGGGAGGGACAGAATAATTATTTCAGATATTAAAGAAAAGAATGATCCCCGATATAAAAGAATCGATGTAACTGACTTTAATTCTCTTAATTTCTTAGTGGAGAAATATAAAGTCGATACAATTTATCATCTGGCTGCAATTCTTTCCGCAACCGGTGAAAAATATCCAGACTTAGCTTATCGCGTTAACGTGGATGGTCTCCACAATGTACTCGAAGCAGCGAGAATCAATAAAGTATCCCAAGTATTCATACCTAGCACCATAGGGGTTTTTGGACCTGAAACACCTAGGAGGAATGTTCCTATAGAGACTATTACGAGGCCTACTACTCTGTATGGAATCACGAAGGTTTTTGCTGAGCAGCTAGGGAATTATTATCAGAGAAAATTTTCATTGGATGTCAGAGGAGTGAGATTCCCAGGATTGATTAGTTACAAGTCGCCTCCCGGTGGGGGTACTACGGATTATGCAATCGAAATGATAATTAGTGCTGTCAGGAAACAAAATTATACTTGCTTCCTTAGGGAAGATACGGTACTTCCTATGATGTATATGCCTGACGCATTAGAGGCAATTCTTAAATTATCTGAAGCTCCTCTGGAAAAATTGATACATCACACTGACTTTAACCTTACAAGTTTTTCATTTTCCCCTAAAGAACTAGCACAAGAAATATCAAACTATTATCCGGAGTTCTCAGTCATATATAAACCAGATTTCAGACAGGAAATCGCTGATTCATGGCCAGAATCTCTTGATGCGTCTGCAGCCAGAAGGGAGTGGGGCTTTGCTCCGAAATACAACTTCAAGGAAACTGTTAAAGATATGATATATCATCTTCAGGAAATCTATGGACATTAAGACTTTTTTGAAAAAATCCAATTTTAATTTTTATATACCTGTATCTTGTGATGTAAAGGAAATTAGCTTTAGGGAAGAAGGAGAAAGATGGTCCACATTAAGATTTTTATGCGATTATAAAGGAATGAAATACAGATTCAAGGAATTCTTCTTAGATTGGTTTTATACGGGATACCCAAAATCCCTGATGAAAAATTTTATGGAAACCTACTCCATAGTCAAATTTGAAAAAATTGGTGAGTTCAATGTCTTCTTTGGGTTTGATTACAAAAATCTCTATGCTGCGAGCATATACCATAAAGGGACGCAAATAGAAATTGAAGCTTTGGATGAAAATTATGACAAAAATAATTTTGAAGAACTGATCTTAAGTATTAATCAGATTGAAAATGCAAATTTAAATGATCTTCCATTTCACTTAAGGAGCTTCCATGCAAAATCAAAAAAATGGGAATGGTTTGAAGAAAAGAGAATAGCACTAGCTAACTGGTATTTGCTACCAAAAAAGATGGATCATTATAATGTTTCAGTAGGAGATCTTGAGCATTCAACAGGAAAGATAGAATTTTTTATATTTTCAAATTCTGACTTTTCCCAGGTAATGTGGCTGGAATTCGTTGATGAAAATATACGAATTGAAAATGCATATTATAAATTTAGAAAAACTATAGGAATATATAATGAAATTTTCGAGAACCATTTTACACTTTTTGGAATTAGACATCCATCTGGACCAGCATTAATGCAAAATAAAATTGGAAATAAGGTAATTACTTTCACATCTAATTCATATAACAATAAATATAATTTCATTAAAAATTATGATAAAGCTTTAATGTTTCTCTCTGCGAACTTGAATAAAGATTTATTTAAGTTCATGATTTAATTTTATGATTATATCTAACCCTTCTGAAATTAGAAAATTACTTGATGAGAGTAAAGTAATAGCAGTGGTTGGAATGTCCCCCAATCCTGAAAGAGATAGCAATAAAGTCGGAAAGTACCTTATGGATAAGGGGTATACGGTAATACCTGTAAATCCAACAGTTAACGAAATTTATGGCAGGAAATGTTATCCCGATTTAAGTAGCATTCCTAAGGATATTAAGATAGATATAGTCGATGTATTCAGGAATCCCGAAGCTTCGAAAGAAGTCATAAAGGAATCGGTTAAATTGAATCCAAAGGCAGTGTGGCTTCAGTTGGGAGCAGAAAGTAAGGATGCCATTAAATTAGCACTGGACCAAGGACTAAACATAATTTATGGAATTTGCATCATGGAAACCCATAAAAAATTGGAGAAAAATGAAGAATTTTTTGTCCCAGACCTATAAAAATTGAGCTAATTCCATATTTTATTGACGATTTTTCATAACATATTTTAGATTAAATTTAAAAATTGGCATTAGATCTAATTATCAAAAATAGCGATAAACTTATATATTAAAATAATATATTATCAATATGGTTGGAATAAACGACCTCGCAAGGGAAGTTTCGAAAGATGCAAATGTTTCTGTAAAGAGTGCTGAAGAGGTCATAAGGAAGGCATTCCAGAGGATTATTGCCCACGTTGACAAGGGAGAAAAGGTTAGGATTGCTGGTTTTGGTATATTCTCAAGAAAGATGACCAAGGCCAGAACAGCTAAAAACCCCAGGACAAAGCAACCAATAAAGGTACCGGCCAAGAATAAACTGTACTTCAGTGCATCCCAGAAAGTCAAATATAAATAAATTTATTAATTTTATATTTTATTTTTCAGAATATTTTACTCAATTTTAAAACTTTACCAGAGTAAAACATCAAGATCCAACCCAAGAAATAAATTACTCCTAAAATTTGATTGATTGTGTTCATTTCTATTAAATCAATGAATTTCAGTGCAGAGTAATATAGGAGAAATAAGCCTAACAATACTAAGATTATGGTGCCAGCTAGCCTTTCCATATTCATCCTCGATTTGAATGATAGCTCTGCGAAGAAAAGACTTATCGCACCTGCAACAAAGACGAGATAGTCAAATCTCGGATAATTTGAGAGAAGATATAATGAAGATGTGGAAAAGAAGATGAAACCCATTATAAATATTAAACCCCTGTGCTTCCTTTTCACGATCACGTAATGCCAATAAATAGTTTATCTTTATGGCTAAGTACCATTCATAAGACAGAATGTACTGCATAAAACAATATTATAACAGCAAATATCAGGACGGTTAAAAAGGAGAATACTTTCACCAGTTCATTGAATTTACCAGAAAGGAACTTGTTTATTCCCAGAGGAAATATAGTTATCCATGTTATAATCCCGAGGAAAAAACCTATTGTTGATATATAGGAAAATTGATTTAACATGAATAAGCCAACGGTTATCCACCATGTTATTTGAAAAGGATTAGACAGACCCATAGTGAGCCCCACTAAAAAATTTCCAGAAATTTTCTTAGACGGCATCTTAGACCTTAATATACTTACTGATAGATACAGTAAGTAGAATCCGCCAATGAAATAGAGTATATGTAAAACTGGTAATGTAATATACCTCTTAACTTGAAATATTATAATGAAAAAAATCAAATCAGCGGTCATAGCACCGGCCCCTACGGATGTTCCATGTAATTTTGACTTTAATGATTCATTGGCTATTATGGCATTTACTGGACCTGGAGGGACAGCAAGCGATAACCCAAATAAGTATCCAAATATAAAAAAGTATATTGGAATTTGTATCATTGAACTAAAAATTGTTTAGACATAATTAACTTTACCACAGAAAAATTTAAAATTTAGTACTAGAAATCTTAATATAATAAACAATTATTTATTTATGATGTCTAGCAATTCTGCAAATGTAAATAAGTCAAAAGGTTTGATAATCGTGATTTCTGCCATCCTAACCATCATACCATTTTTTGCTCTTATCGACATACCCTTCTACAATCGAACCAATCCAGAATTAGGCGGGTTGCCATTTTTCTATTGGTACCAAATATTGTGGCTATTTGTGGCTGCTGCCTTATTTGCCACGGCTGGCATAATATATAACAGATACGGAGGTGAATAAATGCTACAAATAGATGGTACGGCTGCTTTTACAATATTGTTTGCAGTGTTCCTCATACTGGGTTTTTATGGAAGATATTGGAGAAAAGGAGACCTATCAAAATTAGATGAGTGGGCACTTGGGGGTAGAAGGTTCGGGGCATTCATAGTTTGGTTCTTGGTTGGTGCCGACCTCTATACTGCTTATACATTTATTGCTATACCATCATCTGTATTCAGCATAGGCGCAATATATTTCTTTGCCGTACCCTATGTTGCTGTAACTTTCGGAATAGCTATGTGGGCCATGCCTAAACTTTGGAAGGTATCAAAGAAAGAAGGTCATGTCACAGGTGCTGATTTTGTTAGGAAACATTTTAACAGCAGATCACTCGCCATCTTGGTAGCACTTGTAGGAATAGTAGCTGAGCTTCCATACATCGCATTACAGATAGTTGGCATGCTTTCTGTAATGTTTGTAATGCTTTATGGTTTGGGGAGTATTAAACTTGTATCAGATCTAGCACTCATACTCTCATTTATAATACTTGCAATTTTTACATATTTCAGTGGGCTAAGGGGGGCAACACTTACAGCAATTTTCAAGGATGCCATTATACTCTTTACGGTAGCACTGGTCATAATTGTGGCTGTGGTCAATATCGGATTCACAAAATCATTCCAAAGCTTACCAGTTAAATATTACCATCTGCTTCCATTGCAAGTCAATGCATACTGGAGTCTATTCCTAATGAGTGCTTTAGCTCTTTATCTATACCCTCATGCAATCACTGGATCACTTAGTGCCAAGGATCCAAAATCCCTAAGGATCAGTCAATCCCTTCTACCTCTTTATGGGGTTGGTCTAGCTCTTTTAGCACTTTTTGGAATACTTGCATATGGTAGCTCATCCACCCATGCATTTTTGATCCAAATTCCTGCGGCTTCAAGGGGAACCTATGTAGTCCCTGCCTTGATATTCTATACATTGCCTTCCTGGTTAACAGGTGTGGCGTTCTTGGGTATATTCATTGGCGGATTAGTGCCTGCATCCATAATGGCTATCTCTCAAAGCAACCTTCTTACAAGAAACATAATAAAGGAGATAAAACCAAATTTAACATCAAAAGGAGAGTCTCTAGTGGCGAAAGTTGGCACTATAATATTCCTGTTCATTGCTTTGGGGTTCGTCTTCCTGTTCCCTTTGTCCTATTCAGTTCAGTTACAACTACTGGGTGGAATTTTGATACTGCAAACCCTACCTTCAGTATTCTTAGGATTAATAACCAATAAGCTCAATAAGTATGGACTCATGGCTGGACTAATTGTTGGTATTGGGTACGGTTTATATCTGATGGAGGTAGCTAACCACTTCAAACCTTGGACCACTACATTGATAACCATGCCGCCGTTTAATTATCCACTGTTTATTGGATTCATTGCGTTGCTTGCCAACTTAGTTGTAGTCCTGATCATCTCCCTTATAGCATTGCCATTTTCTAAGAAAAACACAGTAACTGAAAACTAAAATTTTCTCGCCCATTATATTTTTAAACTTTTTTTTAAAATTCTATATTAAGTATTAACCCTTCCACAACCCTATTGCTAAACCTATTATAAATACAATGAAACCAGTTCCCAATGAAGGTATATCTGAATAAAAAATTGAAAAGTGTTTATTGAATTCATAGAACATTATATGCAGGAAACTATAATAGGAAATATTTGCAAAATGAATACCGGCATACGATAAAATGAGAATCGCAATTATAAAGAGTATTATGGATACTACTCCCTTCTTTATTGCTAGCCCGAGGAATAGACCGCCGAAGAACAATAGGATAATGGTAAGTATGTCCATTTAATAGTTATTTTAATGACATATATAAATAGTGATCAATGTTATACGTATTTGTAATTATTTCAAGCAATTAACAAATTAAAAAAAAATATAGTTTAATTTCTAATTTCCTTCTCCGCTAGAATTATGGTTATGACTACAACGAATAATGTAGTTAATAGCAAATAAACAAAATTGTTTAAAACCGTATTCCATTGTGCTTGTGATAATTTGCCATTTATTATTATAGTTCTGATTATAATAGCGGACCAAGAAACCGGATTATATTGTGCAATATTTCCTATCCATGGCGCCATCAGGTTTTTCGGAAATAGAGCATAACTTGCAAACATCAGTGGCAGATTTACTAAATTAACAATTCCCATTATTGTTTCCTGTCTGGTTATTCTTATAGCTATAGCAGAGAATAAAGATGCAAAGAATATACCGATTAACAATACTGTTACTGCGATTATTAAAACATCAAGAATGTTGAAATTTTTAGGCAGTATTAGACCCGATGGAATTAACAGTGCTGCCAAGAATAATATAAAAATCTGTACGATTATTCTGACGGTAGCCCCTAAAACCTTAGACATAACAATAGAACTCCTCCTAATTGGTGAAGCTAAAAACCTGCCTAGAGGTCCCAACCTTCTGTCCCAAATAATATTCATACCTGCAAACATTCCTGTAAATAGAGCTGTGGTCGTGGCAATTCCACCAATTATAAAAGTTATATAGTTAGGCGCCCCTTGTAATATATAATATGAGTACTGTGGAGCAGTTCTGGTTATATCAAAAGCGCTACCAAACAACGCTATCCAGAATAGTGGCTGTAAAAGTCCTACTATAAAGAATGTGGGATTTCTATACCATTTTTTAATTTCTCTCATTGTCAAAGGTATTAGGCCACTCACTTTCGCAACCTCCTCATCATTAGCATCATCTTTCTGGAGTCTGAATCCCCTTCTTCATCTGGCAGACTTCTGCCCACATATTCCAGAAAGACTGTGTCCAGAGATGGCTTTTCCACCTGTATTCTTAATGGTTCCAGATTTGACTCCTTCAAAATGCCAAGAATAGTTTGGGAGTCTTTTGAAAAATCAGATGATTTTATTTTAATGCTTAGTTCTGTAATTCTTGAAGCTTTATATGTCTTAAGAATATCAGTCGCTTGCAATGCCTCTTTCCCATTTTTGAATGTCAGAATAACAATATCAACCCCAATGCTTTTCTTTAATTCTTCGGGAGTTCCTGTAACAACAATTTTCCCCTTGTTTATAATAGATAGTCTATTCGATAGAGCATCTACTTCCTCCAAATAATGACTTGTAAGAATTATTGTTATGTTTTCAATCTGCTGTATATCCCTAATATATTCCCACATAAGTGTACGTGTTTGAACATCTAGCCCCAGAGTCGGTTCATCCAAGAAAAGTACTCTTGGATTATGTACCAGTCCCATAATTAATTCAAGCCTTCTCCTCATACCCCCTGAATATTGCCCTACAAGTTTATTGATAGAATCTCTTAAATCAACCAATTTAACAAGTTTATCTATATTTTCCTTAGCCTTTCCATATGGAACATTATAGAATTTCGAAACTATCAACAGATTCTCCATACCAGTAAGATCCTCGTCGGCAGTAAGATCTTGGGGGACTATTCCCACGTTCATTCTCACCTTCGTGGATTCCTTTACAATGTCATAGCCTGCCACCTTAGCACTTCCTTCAGTAGGTTTCAATGCTGTTGTTAACATTTTGATTGTGGTTGTCTTCCCTGCCCCATTAGGCCCCAAGAGCCCATATATTTCGCCTTCGTTTATCTGCAAATTTATTTTATCAACTGCTTTAACTCCATTGGAATATATTTTAGTGAGATTATAAGTTTCAACGGAATACATTTAGTTCACCTCCATTTCGAGAGAATATATTAATTTAAATTTTCCGATTAACATTCGAATTATTTTAATTGGTTCCTTTAAAATTATTTTCACAGGTAATTTGGATATGCTTCTTTCGGAAGATTTATTTCCACCTTCGATAATCATATAGAAACTTGATACGCCTGGACTTTGAAAAAATTTTGATCTGACTCTTTTCACAAGGCTTTTCCAAAATTCATATATTGAGGATTCGTTTAATACCAGAAAAATTCCATCCTTCGAAATCATTCCTTTTCTGGCTGGAGTGTTTTCATAATTTAAATACATAAAGCGTTTATCAAAAATATATATAAATGATTTACCCGTCATAAATTACTACAAATTCAATGAAACGTTTCCCGTGTTATGAAATTAATAGTAATGAGACATGGAGAATATGATAAGAACCTTCCGGATAAATCATTATCAAGTTATGGAATTCCAAAATTATTAAAGTCAATAGATGTCTTAAAGAATGTTCTATACGGTCAGCATTATGATGTATTTTCAAGTCCATCAAAGAGGTGTATTCAGACAGCAGGCTATATCGAAGATACTGATAAGGTTAAAATTTCTGAATCATTGGATGAGAAGAGTAGTTATGTTGAAATAGATTCATTCATTGATAATTTATTGCTCAAAAATGTGAATTCCATATTAATCACTCACAGACCTCAGATTGAAATGATTCTTCAGAGATTGGATTTATGCGAAATAGATCTTGAACCCGCTGGTTTTATCTATATAGAAATTCTTGGAGAACCTAAATTATTGGCAGTTATACAGCCGTCTATATTATGATTGAACACGTGTTCGAAACATATATGATCCGAATTTCAATACATTATACATGAAGCCAGTTTTAATAGTTGTTGATATGGTTAACGAATTCGTACATGGTAGATTGAGTACAGACCAATCAAAGTCTTTGATAGAACCATCAATTTATGTTGTTAATTACTTCAGAAAAATCGGGGGGAAAATAATTTATCTTAAGGATTCTCACAATCCTCTAGATTTTGAGCTTAATGTTTGGGGTAACCATTCTATGGAGAATGACCCTTCGTCTGATATAATTGATGAATTGAAGCCAAAGCCAGATGACATAGTCATCTATAAACACACATATAGTGGTTTTTATGGAACGATATTAGACAATTATCTGAGAGCATTGAAAGCTGACTCATTATTCTTTATAGGACTTGATGCAGACATATGTGTTAGGCACACTGTTGCTGATGCATTTTTTAGGGGGTACAATACCTTCGTAATTAAGGAGGCAGTGGCTTCTTACATAGATAAAGACTGGGAGAATTATTTTCGAAAAGTCTACGGTTCCCGTGTTATATCAATTAATGAATTGGAAGAGATTTTAAAAAGCTATAATATTATGGAAAAACTGCCTCAACAATAAATTCAACCGGATAAGTTCCTTCTGGTATTTTTGGATCTACTAGGATTCTGAATGGAATACCCCTGTAAGGGCATCTTGCTTCAATTTCATAAACAGTTATTTCCTTCAACTCCCCATTAACCTTCTCAATCGTTTTTGCCATATTGAAATAAGGCTTACCATCCTCAGGAGGATTAGAATCATATTTAACCGTAACCTTGTAATTATGTAGGAAATTGCACAACGGGCATTTAATAGCGTTCAAGGTAAGTTCTGTAGTGTTCGTATTTCCGCATTATTTCTAAATACTTATATTTTAAAAATATTGAAGTTCCCCCAAAAAGATAAACTTAAGATTAAATTATGTCATTTGATGAAATCAAAGATAATAGTAACATTAGGCCCATCCATTATGGATTCCAAAAAACTTCGCCAGTTAAAAAATATGGGTGTCAGAGTTTTTAGATTTAACAGTGCACATATGGAAATTTCTGATATTAAAAAGTACATAGGATTAATAAAGAACTCATATGGATCAAGAAATGATTTTGCCGTAATGATTGATTTAAAGGGACCAGAGCTAAGGACAAATGATTTTCCAACAGGCCAGTTCCAAATTTTTAAGGGTAATAAGTATAAAATAGGTGAGAAAGGAGAGATACAATTAAACAATAACGATATATTGAAACAACTCAATTCCGGCAATATTATTTATCTAAACGATGGAAAGATAAGACTTAAGGTTTTAACCAATGAGAGCAACTTCATAATTACAGAGTCTCTGGACAATGGAATTTTAAGGTCAAAAGCAAGAGTTAATATACCGGGTATAAAACTAGACCTAGGGTCATTAACAGAAAGAGATAGAAAATTTTTAGAGGAGGGAATCAAACAGGAAGTAGACTTTTTTGCATTATCATTTACTCAGGATGAGGAGGATGCTAAGTCATTAAAAGATACAATAGGTGAAATGGGGGGTAATCAATTAGTTATAGCAAAAATCGAAACCGCTATTGGTGTTAAAAATTCATCCAAGATTGCCATGCATAGTGACTTTGTGATGGTGGCGAGAGGCGATCTAGGTGTAGAATTGCCATTAAGTGAAGTGGCCGTAGCACAAAAGAGAATAACCCGAGAAGCTAAAAATATAGGGAGGCAAGTTATACTTGCTACACAGATTCTTGAATCTATGGTTCTTATGGATGAGCCAACGAGGGCTGAGATATCAGATATAACCAATGCAGTATACGATGGAGTTGATTCATTTTTACTCACGGATGAAACAGCAATTGGGAAATATCCCATTGAGGCCGTTAAATTCCTGATTGATACTATTAATTATTCTGAGAAATTTCAGAGTTTCAAAGCAGATGTGGAAAATTATGATTACAACCCCATATCATTCTCCATGGGAAAATCTGCATCTCTTATAAGTGATAATCTGGGATTTGATATCATTGCATTTACAAAGAACGGTTCAACAATTAAGATAATATCATCCATGAGACCAAGGAACAATATTTTTGGTCTGACCTATAATGAAAAGTTGTATCGGCAGATGCTTGCTTATCATAATATAAGCCCTATTCTTATAAAATTCCGGGAAAATTATGATGTTACTGATTACATCAGAGAAGTATCAGAAAATATCGGTTTTGAGAAGGGCAGAAAATTTATAGTTGTATCAGGGGAGGATTATTTTATCTTTGGAGGAACTAATGATGTTAAGATACACATAAACGGTGAATTCATAGGAAGGGGCCAATATAATGGTAAAACCATATGTGGTGAATTCGGAAAAGATATCATCAATTATTCTGGATATATACCTTCTGATGCCAAAATAATTTTATTCCAAATTGATCCTCCTAATAAGTTAAGAGATAAACTCCTTAAAAGCGGCATCGGTATTTGTACAAATTTTAATTTTAGATTTGTTCCAGAAAATGGAAAAAATGTTTGTCTTGATGGTGAAACCGGAATATTATATTATTGAATATCTAAAATTATTAAAAAATTTTATATTCGATTCTTCTATTTTTAAATATGGATGTATTTGATTTCCGTATATTGAAAATACTGCAGGAAGATGCTACTCTTTCTCTTAAGGAAATTGGTTTAAAGGTTGGATTATTTTCACCTTCTGCCGTAAGCAAAAGAATTAAAAATTTGCAAGATCAGGGGTATATTAAGAGAATTAGAGCAGAAATTGATTACACAAAGTTAGGATTCGGATTCCAGACATTAACCATGATAAGGGGAAAGTACGGGCCCAACTACAAGGACATAATTGCATCCAAGCTCAAGGAAATCCCAGGGGTTGTTTCAATATATTTTTTATTGGGAGACGTGGACTTTATCATTTATACCATCACAAAAAATAAAGATGAATATACCAAGATTCTTGACAAATTATCGTCTATACCAGAGATTGAAAGATCTGATACTAGGACCATATTGGAAATTCATAAGGAAATGGATTTTTCTTCCATCAATCTTATGGATGAAAGTTCCTCTAATTTTGTATAATAATCCTTCCTAAATAGAGAAACTACCGGAACATAATATATTTCCAGCCACTTTCAATATATTGCTATTTCTTAACTCAAACTTCGATATTTACCATTTTGGGTCAAAGCGCATTCAAGGACATAGATAATGTCCCTTTAGGACTCCAACACCTAAAGATATAGTTCACCTCTGGTATGGGGTTTTTTACAGATGCCTATGATCTCTTTAAAATAGGTATAGTATTAATATTGTTGGAAGGTAACTAAGGTACAAGTATACATATATCAGCATGAAATGTATTAGCAGGCGCTGGTTTAATAGGTTCATCTGCCATAATAGCAGCTGTAATTGGTCAGCTGATGTGGAGAACACTCGCTGATAAATTTGGTAGGAAATCCATATATGGAATAGAAGCAACGGTTCTCGCTGTCGGTGCAATATTAAGCGCATTTGCATGGAATTATTGGTCTCTTTTCGCATTTAGGTTTATTCTTGGTATAGGAATCGGAGGGGACTATCCGGTAGTGCAACAATTATGAGTGAATATGCCAATGTAAAAGATAGAGGAAAGCTTATTGCTTTGTTTTTTGCCAACCAGGGTATAGGCTCGTTAACTGCAGTAGCAGTGGGTTTAGGAAGTGTAGCTGCACTACCTCCTGAATTGGCATGGAGACTCATGCTCGGCTTTGGTGCAATTCCTGCATTAGCTGTTATCTATTTAAGAAGAAAATTACCTGAAACACCCAGATATTCAGCATAAGTTCTAAAGGATAAGGTAATGGCAGAAAAAGCTGCAAAATTTGTTAAATCCGACGCAAACATCAGTTCTATTAATGATACAAGGGTTAATAATTTCAGGGCTTTCATATCAAATTATTGGAAAATGTTAATAGTAACTGCCGGTTCATGGTTCCTTTTGGATATAGCATTCTATGGTACTGGTATATTCTCTGGCCCAATTACTTCCCAGATTATTCCACCTCACTCTCTGGAGCAAAAGATAGTACTCGCCGGAGTTCCGTTCATGGTAGGTTTCATTGGGTATTTCTCCGCAGTGGCATTTATCGATAAAATAGGCAGAAAGACACTCCAAATCTTAGGATTCTTTGGAATGGCCATATTATACTTCGTTGTATCATCTGAAATGATTACTAAAGGCACCAAAATAACTGGATTTATGCTACCTGTGAACTTAATGTTCCTGCTTTATGCATTAACTTTCTTCTTCATAGATATCGGAACGAATACCACTACATTCATTATTCCTGCTGAAATATATCCTGTTAAATTCAGAACTACAGGTCACGGAATTTCAGCTGCTGCTGGAAAAGCAGGAGCGGCGTTAACAACGTTCTATTTTACCTCCTTACTTCTCCAGTACGGACTGAAAGAAGTACTTATGGGATTAGCAATTGTGTCTTTGATCGGAGGTTTACTGTCCTTCGGACTTAAGGAAACTAAAAATACATCTCTAGAGGATATAACGGAAGAAAACCAAAAATCTTCATCTGAAGGAGTCCCCAGCTAAAATAAAAATTTAATTATTTAATTATATTTTACCATATTAAATTTTAAAAAAGAATAAAATTAATCCTTTTGACCATATATCTGATAGTACCAACTCTTTCTAACTTTCCCAGTTAGATCCACATAAACATGCTTCAGCACGGTAAACTCTTCCAATGCATATTTTGATGTTGAAGCTCCATATCCCGATTTCCTCATAGGTGACCAGGGTAATTCTGATGGTATTGGTGCATGGTCGTTAATCCATACTGTACCAAATCTTAAGTCTTTTGCAACGTTCATGGCTTTCTTTACATCCTTAGTCCAGACTGAAGACCCTAGACCATAAATGACATCGTTTGCTTTTTCTATTACCTCTTCATATGTGTTAAACTTTAGTATCACAGGTACCGGTCCGAAAATCTCTTCCTGAACTATTTTAGATTTATTGTTGTCTGTATAAATCAATGTCGGTCTTATGAAAAATCCTTCTCCCATTGAGAATGAAGATCCGTCCATGAGAATTTCTCCGTCTTTTTTACCTATTTCTATATATTCCTTGACCTTTTTCAACTGTTCCTTTGATATCATAGGGCCTATGTCCGTTTTTGGATCCTTGGGATCGCCCACAACAACTTTATTCAATTTCTTGATTAAAAGTTCCTTGAATTTATCAAAAACTTTTTCATGAACATAAATCCTTGTTGCAGCGGAACAATCTTGTCCATTATTTATTAAGCTTCCCACAACAGCCCCTTCAGTTGCTGCATCTAAGTCCGCATCATCGAAAACTATGAATGGTGCCTTGCCTCCTAATTCTAGTGATAATCTCTTCACCGAGCCTGATGCTACCTCGCTGATTCTTTTACCAACCTCGTTAGAACCTGTAAATGCGATCATATCTACCTTATCATTTCTTGCTAACTCTTCTCCGACGGTTCTCCCTGGACCTGTTACAACATTAAATACTCCCTTTGGAAATCCTACCTGTTTAATCAGATCTGCTAACATTAATGTTGTCAAAGGTGTATATGATGCTGGTTTTATAACAACGGTGTTACCAGCAGCAAGTGCTGAAATTGCACGCCAACCTGCCATCATAATTGGATAATTCCATGGCGTAATTGCACCCACTACACCTACAGGTTCTCTCCTAAGAATACTTGTACCTTCTGATATATACTCATTAGCTGCTATTCCCTCAATTATCCTTGATGCCCCTGCATAAAATTTGAAATTGTCCACCGTATATGCAATATCATAATCATAAACCTGTTTTACCGGTTTCCCTGTGTTTTCAGTTTCAGCTATTGAAAACTCTTGCATCCTTTCCTCCAAGGCCTTGGCAAGTTTAAAAATATACTCAGCTCTAACACCTGGTGGTAATCTAGGCCATTCCCCTTTATCAAAAGCCTCCCTGGCAGCTTCGATAGCTTTCTTAGTATCGTCTATTGTGGCCTTTTGTATATAGGCTATGGGCTTCCCGTCTGCAGGGTTTATTACAGGCTCCCTTTCATTACTATCTGATTTCACCCATTCATTATTTATGAACAAACCCCATTCTTTGAGTTCCTTAGACATAATTGAATACTCTTAAAACATTTATAAGAGTAACGGTTATAATCCAAAATCATAAGTTAGGAAAAAAAATTTCTGCTTATTGCAAATAATTGAAAAATTATTTCTAATTGCTACCCTTTACTTTTATATAATCTTCCTTCTGAGATTTATCATATAGCCAACATTTGACTAATCTGGAATTCAATTCGATCATAGGCGGGTCTCTATTGCATATATCCATTTTGAACCTGCACGAATTGAGGTATATGCATCCATTTCTAACTGGCTCTCCCAATTCTGTTTCTGATTCAAACCCAGAATTCCCTTCTATTGTTATGTTAGCATTCATTAGATCTTTCGTATACGGGTGCAAAGGATTTTCATAAGCATCCTTCACCTCACTGATTTCGAGCATTCTTCCATAATAGAGTACCCCAAGGCGATCGCACATGTATTTTATAACATTGAAATCGTGAGTGATGAAAATGTAAGTTAAGTTTAGTTCCTCTTTCAAATTTTGCAGGAGATTTAATATTTGGGCTTGAATTGAAACATCTAGGGAACTTGTTGGTTCATCCAATATGAGGATTTTCTTAGGAGATATTATAGCTCTTGCAAGACTTACTCTTTGCTTTTCTCCACCACTCAATTCAGTAGGGTATGAAAATAATTTAGATTCATTCAATCCGACTTTTTTTGCTACAGCATATACCTTATCTCTTTTTTCTTCTTTGGTATACTTCTCCTCAAAATTTAGCCCTTCCAGTATAATATCAAATATTCTTAGCTTTGGATTTAACGATCCAACAGGATCCTGAAATATTATCCCTACATTCCTTCTTAAAAATATTAGATCAGACTTTTTATTAAAGTTGATTTTCCTCCCCATAAGGTAGATTTCCCCGGCCGATGGATAGTTTATACCCACGAGTGTTCTGGCGATAGTTGACTTCCCAGATCCAGTTTCGCCTACTACCCCAAATGTTTCGCCTTCCGTTATTGAAAATGATACCTTTTCAATAACTATTTTGAACTTTTCTTCGTTAGGTGCTAAAAATTTGCTTCTTACAGGAAATTTGACCTCAAGATCCTTCACTTCAAGTATTTTGTTTCCCATCATATAGCCAGCAAAGCACCTCCCTGTCTTCTATAACTTTTTTAGTGGGTTCCTCTTTTCTGCATATTTCCATAGCCAGTGGGCATCTAGGGTGGAAAGCACACCCAGATGGGAGATGAGAAATGTCTGGAGGGTTACCTTCAGTTACCCTGAGAGGACCAGAATCCTTGTAACCTGAAGGTACAGAATCCCTAAGCATTTTAGAATAAGGGTGCAATGGATCCTTTATAACCTGATCCTTTGTGCCGGATTCAACGATTTTTCCTGCATACATAACGTACATTCTATCCGCCATGTTGGCAGCAACTGCTAAATCATGGGTAATTATCAAGAGCGTGGTTCCAAATTCCTTCTTGAGTTTCAGCAAAAGCTGGATAATTTTCCTCTGAACTATTAAATCCAATCCTGTTGTAGGTTCATCTAAAATCAGTAATTTTGGCCTCTGAATCATGGCCATGGCTATGGCAACCCTTTGTCTCATTCCACCACTAAGCTGATGTGGATAACTGTTCAAAACTCTATCAACATCTCTTATCATGAGGTCTGATAGGATTTTGCTTAATTCCTCCTCAATTTCTTTCTTTTTCATATGAAGTCCTTGGACTTCTATTGATTCCTCGAGTTGTTTCCTTATTGTATATACTGGATTCAGTGATACCAGTGGTTCCTGGAATACCATATTAATTCCTTGCCCTCTAAAATTGATTTTTTCATTATATGGAAAAATTTTGATCCCATCAAAGAAAATTTGTCCCGATTCTATGAACACAGGAGGGGTATCTAAAACACCAATTATGGCCTGTGCTAAAGTTGTTTTACCCGATCCACTTTCACCAACTATTGCAGTTACTTCACCTCTTTTCAACTTTAAATTAACACCTCGTAGCACTTCCACTCTCTTGTCTATGGTTTCAATTGAGACCCTTAAATTTTCGACCTCCAATATGATCTCACTCAAATTTTTCTCATGTGAAATATCTCTTGGTAAATTAGTCATATGGATCTTCCAGTTTTAATTTACATCGTACATTTCCTCAATTGAAATTTTAATATCCCTCTTTGCCAATTCTTGGAAGAACTGTTTTGTGGGGACAATTTGCTCAGGAGGTTTCACACCCTTTCCCTTAATGGTTCCATTCAATATCATTTGAGCCGCAATGCTTGCAGGAACTCCTACTTCTTTTTGCGATGCAGAAACTTTCCATTTCTCATCGTATTTGAAATACGCATAAACTCTGATAGTTTTTTTCTTACCTGCATCAACACCGGTTAATTCTACCACGGTGACTTCATAGTCTTTTATCTGTAGATCCGGTGGAGGATATAGCATCCCTTGCTCCTTTAGGAACTCAAATAAAAATTCCCTGGGGGATATTTCTGTACCTTTAAAATTCACTTTTTCTTTTTTACCAAATCCAATATCACTGAGGAATTTAAGTTTTTCAATTTCTGGGCTCCCTTCCAACCATTCAACATATTTCACCCCTTTTTCCGTGAAACTTTCAGGTATCGTGGCCAATTCTGAATGTACCGTTCTGAAAACTCTAACTTTTCCAACTTCCCATCCGAAATCAAATTCTTCGCTGTTAGAGAATGGCGGTGCCGTTTTAATACCATTATCATAATAAACTGCTTGCAGTGTAAATTCGTCAAATAAAGTCATCGGAGACCATGTGAAAAATAACTTTGGATAATTGGTCTTGTCAACCCAGGCATCCCTGATCTTAATTGTATCTATTTTATCCAGCTTTGATGCACCATAACTAGCCATGACGTTGGAAATTCCAGGTTGAGCTCCCATACCAACAATGGCAAGTATATTTTGATTTTTAAATTCCTGATCTAACTTTAGTTGCTCCAATGTTGTATAATATAAACCTCCTAAGTCAATATAATTAACCCGAGCTTCCAATGCCGCTTTCATAATTTCCACATTGTAATAATATTGCACTGCATTAATAAGTACATCAACTCCCTTAATAGCCTTTATCAGTGATGATGTTTCCCTGGCATCGACCTGTACAAACTTGACTTTTGGATTATTGAATTCTATATTTTTATTAATATCTAAAACCTTTATTTCATCTATCGATGGGTTCTCCAGAAGGTCATAGACTGAACACCTGCCAGTCATACCAGTGCCGCCCAAAACTGCAACCTTCATATTACTATATTAAAATCATTTAATATAAGATTTACGTCCTTATTGTGAAAAATATTTTAATAATCACATTTAATTTGGTATATTTTCCATAAATATTATAGGAAATGAGGAAAAGGTAATATACCTAATTAAGATAATGTTAACGAGTATAAAAATTGGATGTGAGATTATGGAGGAATCAAATAATGATTCCAATAATATTGTAAATATGTCTGAAAAAATAAAAAATTATAGCACGAAGAGATCAATGAACCTGTTTAAGAAAGCTAAGAAACTGATCCCTACAGGAGCCAGTTCCTTAATGAGGACTAGCTCTTGGGATCCGTATCCTATATATATAAAAGGAGGAAAAGGAACAAGAATATGGGATGTGGATGGAAATCAATATGTTGATTTCCTTATGGCTTTCGGGCCCATAATAAACGGACATGCTAACGATAAAATTAACGGAGCTGTCAAAAGATATTTAAAAAACGGTAGCTTATTTGGGGCCCCTAACGAATACGAAATAAAATTAGCTAAAGAATTTAAGAAATTTGTAAAAACGCAGGATATGGTTATATTCGCTTTAAGTGGTAGTGACGCCACTTTCAACGCCTTGAGGATTGCAAGAGCCGCAACTGGAAAGGACATGGTTCTCAAATTTGAAGGGCACTACCATGGACTACATGATTATGCAGCAGTATCTGTAGAGGCTCCACCACCCGTAGCTGGACTGAGGTGGTTCCCCAAGTCTCTCCCATATTCAGCCGGAATACCATCGGAAGTTATGGATACAGTCGTAGTTGCATCATGGAATGACCTAGAATCTCTGAGCAGAATTCTCAAAATAAGAGGAAATGAAATAGGAGCCATAATAATGGAACCTATAATGGCAAATTCAACAGTTATCACTCCTGAAGATGATTACCTGAAAGGTGTCAGAGAGCTCGCCGATGAATATAATATATTGCTAATATTTGATGAAGTCATTACTGGTTTCAGAGTGAGCGAAGGTGGAGCACAGAAACTTTATGGAGTTACTCCAGATCTTTCAACTTGGGCAAAAGCATTGGGCAATGGATATCCAATTTCTGCAATAGCAGGAAAGAAGGAATATATGGAACTTATTGGAAATGGGGTAGGTTACGGTGGTACTTACTTTGGGAATCCAATATCTTTAGTTGCGGCATACGAAAATCTTAGACTCTTAGGGGCAAACGATTTCCAAGCTTATTCGCATTTAGCAAGAATCACAAGGCGTCTCGGGAGAGGCATAGAAGAAGTAGCAGAAACGCTAAACGAAAACATCTATGTTAACTATGAAACTGGAGTTTTATCATTCGTATTTACAGATTTGAGAAAAATTTCCAATTATAGGGATAGTATTAATATCGACTGGAATAAGTACAAGGTAATTCAGGGAAAAATGTTGCAAAGGGGATTCTACTATCACCCGGACAGTGCAGAAAGAATACCTCCGTCGGTTGCTCATACCGAAGAAGATGTGGATAATTTCATATTAGCATTAGAGGATTCCATTAAGGAATATAATAGGGAAAATTAATTTTTAATATACTCGATTTTTGAGTTATTTTTTCCATTTTTGAATTGAATTGTTGGTTATTTTCCAATCTTTGGAAGAATTAAAATACTTATTTTCAATTTATATTTATGACAGAACTTAAGAGTATGGATCCAGCAGAAATTTCTTCAAAATATACATATGGAACATGGAGAAAACAGGGAGGATGGAAGCCACTTTTAGTTACAAAGGCTTATGACTCATACTTTGAAGATGCTAATGGAAAGAAATATTTAGATTTCTCTTCTCAATTAATGTGCTCCAATCTCGGACATTCCAATAAAAGGATTATCGAAGCTGTGACCAAACAGATGCAGACCTTGGAATATGTGCAACCGGGCTATGCTACTGAGATTAGAGCTAAAGTTGCATTGGAATTGAGGGAAATACTGCCCGAAAATCTTGTCAAGTACTTTTTTGGCTCTTCAGGGACAGAGGCAAATGAGGCCGCAATCAAAATGATACGATTATTTCATAAGAATGATAGAAGAATTAAAATAATTTCCAATTACAATTCTTATCACGGCTCAACCATGGGGAGTGTTAATTTAACTGGTGATTTTAGAAGAATTATGGTTGATACAGAATATACTGCAAATCACATAATTCATGGACCACCACCATACTGCTACCGCTGCCCCTTTAAATTGAAATATCCTGAATGCGACCTGGCATGTGCCGATTATATGGAATATATTATAAAAAATGAGGGTAATGTAGGAGGTGTTCTGATAGAACCGGTAACAGGTACAAATGGGGTTGTCATTCCACCTGACGGATACATTGAAAGGGTCAGGGAGATAACAAAGGAGAACAATGTTTTCTTAGTCGCAGATGAAGTTATGTCAGGTTGGGGAAGAACTGGTGAATGGTTCGCAGTTAATAATTGGAATATAAAACCGGATATATTAACCACAGCTAAGGGTATAACTGGTGCACATTTACCCCTATCTCTCACTGCGACCAATAATGAGATAGCAGAATATTTTGAAGAAAATTACTTTGCTCATGGGCATACCTATGAAGCGCATCCCGTTCCTTTGGCGGCTGCATATGCGGCCATAAGAGAATACAAAGAGAGGGATTTAATCCCTAGGTCAAAAGAACTGGGGAAAATTTTAAAGAAGAGACTGGAGGAAATAAAGGAAAAGCACATTAGTGTGGGGGATGTGAGAAGTATCGGGCTATTTGGTGCAGTTGAAATAGTTAGAAATAGAGAGAGAAAAACACCTTTCAATACCTACGAGGATAAGGTTAAAGGAAACCCGATGATGACTGATAAGATTGCAAAATATTGCATGGACAATGGAGTTTATATAAGTACCTGGATATCACATTTTATTATTGCACCCCCTCTCATAATAAATGAAGAGGAGCTTAATAGAGGATTAGATGTGATAGATCAGGCATTATTGATTTCAGACAGGGAGGTGTTCTAAATGGTTAGGAAAATTAGGAATTTTATAGGCAATGAATATGTTGAACCAAGAAATGAAGGCAAATACGAAGTTTTCAATCCCGCATTTGGAGAGGTGATTGCAAAAGTTTCTGAATCTACTAAAGAAGAAGTAGATAATGCAATAGACCTGTCTCAAGAAGCCTTCTTCAAATGGTCGGAAACTCCAGTACCCGATAGGATTAAATTGCTGTTTAAGCTGCAAAATCTTCTGTATGATCACATGGATGAAATAGCAGAAATAACTACGAATGAACACGGAAAAACCTTTGAGGAATCAAAAGGTGATTTAATAAGGGCTATACAAAACGTTGAAAGTGCGTCGGCAGCAACATATCATTCCATGGGAGTTAGCAACAAAAACATTGCAAATGGGATAGATGAAGAATTGATAAAAGTCCCGCTAGGTGTCTTTGCTATAATTTCCCCATTTAACTTCCCTTCCATGATTCCTTTCTGGTTTATGCCTTACGCAATAGCATTGGGGAATACAGTAATCATTAAACCTTCAGAAAGGACTCCTATGACCATGGAGTACATCATGGGTCTTATCAGTAAAGCTGGGATCCCAAAGAATGTAGTTCAGCTTCTAAATGGCGGAAAAGAAACCGTTGATTTAATACTTGAAAACAAAAAAATCGTAGGTGTTTCATTTGTAGGGAGTACTCCTGTTGCTAAATACGTCTATAATAAGGGTACATCCAATGGAAAAAGGGTTCAAGCAGGTGCCTCAGCCAAAAATTTCATTGTTGTAATGCCTGACGCAGACTTAGATGGTAGCATTAAAAACATAATAGGTTCTTTCTTTGGAAATGCTGGAGAAAGGTGTCTTGCAGGTTCCGTACTTGTAACATTTGAAGAAAACCACGATGAAGTTGTTGATAAATTCTTAAGAGAGGCCAGGGGGTTAAAAGTTGGATATGGCATGGAAAAAGATGTAGATATGGGGCCCCTAATCAGAAAAGAACATCTTATGAGGGTCATAAGTTACATCGAGTCAGGAGAATCTGAAGGGGCAAGACTCCTATTGGACGGGAGAAAGATCAAGGTTGAAAAGTATCCAAATGGGTTTTTCTTAGGACCCACAATTTTTGATGATGTTTCTATTGATATGAAAATTGCAAAAGAGGAAATCTTTGGTCCTGTTGCCTCCATAATTAAAGCTGAAAACTTTGAACATGCAATAGAGTTGGTTAATTCAAGCCAGTATGGTAATGCTTCATCAATATACACCAGATCGGGTTATTATGCTAGAGAGTATGTGAAAAGAGTGAATGCCGGAAATATAGGAATCAATATTGGTGTTGCTGCCCCTATTGCATTCTATCCATTTGCCGGCATGAAAAATTCATTCTTCGGCGAAATACACCCACAGGGAGGATTTGAGCATGTAGATTTCTTCACAGATAGAAAAGTTGTTATTGGTAAATGGTACAGCTGACATACTCTCCTCGCTAAAGCTTCGTAGGTTCTGAGGTCTCTGTCGTTCTCAGAGTTGCCCCTCTTGGGGTATCAGTGCTCCCTTTGCACGCATTCCCGTCTACGTGCAATTGACCTATGCTTCCCACTAAAGGAGGACGCAATGCTATGTTGAACGATGCATTTGCGTCAGCATGGTCAACGTGTCCACAAGTTAGACACTTGAATGATTTTCCTTCC